>VYLH01000003.1_pt1 | contig 222360 bp, 170 predicted proteins | sample 5114361 | NCBI WGS metagenome assembly VYLH01 (sample SAMN12291772, study PRJNA351875) | freshwater metagenome | isolation source: freshwater lake | place: USA: Michigan, Kent Lake | collected 2013-08-15
TTCTCACTTCGGCTGCGTGCCGTTGGCGGGCGTCGGAGTGGTGGGGGTGGGCGTGGGGGTGGGGGTCGTACCGGGGCTTGAAGGCTTGATCACGGGCTTCACTGCCGGCTGCCGGATCTTCGACGCCAGCGCCGCGTCCAGCGCGGAACGCACATCCGGTTCCAGCCCCTCGTCGGCGGCCTTCTTGAGCTGCTTGCGGGCCAGTTCGTAGCGACCGTCGGCTTGCATGAGGACCGTCACGCTCAGCCAACTCGACGCGCTGCCGACGCGGTTGGCGTACTCGACTGCGCGGTTCACCAGCGAAGCGCGTCGCGACGAGGTGAGGTTCAGGAGATCGGTGTCCAACTCTCGCGATGCGAGCGTCGGATCGGCGCGATACGCCTGTCGCATCATCGCGGCGGCGTTGTCGGCTTCGCGGTTCTCGAGCAGCGCGAGCGCCAGCAGCCGCATCGTGGTGAAGTCCTCGTGATCCTTCTTCACCAGCTCGCGCCAGATCTTCGCCGCGTCGGCACTGCGGCCGTTGCGGAACGCAATCAGGCCCCTTTCGAACGGGGTCGGCTCCGGCGCCGGCGGCGGCTTCTGGGCCTCCGCGCTCGGACGCGTCGCGCCGGGGATCAGGTTCGGGTCGTACAGGTACACCACGCCGCCGAACGGGCGCGGGATGAACGCGGGGATCTGATATCCGTTCCAATAGACGATGCGGTTCGTGCCGTTCCACAGCACCGTGTAGCCGCCCCAGGGGTAGTAGCCCCAACCGTGCGGCAGCGGGGAAGATGGATGCCACTGCGTCGGCGGGACACTGGGGGTCGAGCCCGGCATGGTCACCGGAAACGTCGGGTTGGGCGAGATCATGGGATTCGCGCCGGGGTTGCCCCGCACGTCCCACTGGTTGTTTGCGGGTGTTGCCGCGGGCGGCGCCGCGTTCGGGCTCAGGGCCGGTTGCGGAGCAGATGGCGCGGGCGCGGGGCTGACCGCCATCGGACGCGTCGGCACCGAGCTTGGATTGCTCGGCGTCATCAGGGGGTTGGCACCCGGGTTGCCGCGGGTATCCCACTGATTTGGCTGATTCTCGCCCGGGAACTGCTGCGCAGATGCCGCATGCCCCGACGCGACCAACCCGGCCAGACCAGCGACGGCAACAATCCACGCGACTGCCGCGTCGGCGTTTGCTCGCCGCGTGCCGAAAGGCTGTACCCTGTTCATTGTCTTTCGTCCGTTCTGTTCGCCCGCTCGCATGTCCATGGCTCCGATCCCCACCCCGTCCCGCACGAGCCTTTGAACGTCCCCCAGAGCGACATTTCCCCACCCGACGTCGCCGTAGCTTTGCCCACCCCTTCTCTGAGTATGAGCGTACCACACCTATCGACCGGGAGTTCCCTGATTCCCGCTTCCAGCCGCACGACGATGCCGCGACACCTCGCGCGTTGCCGCGATGCCGCTCTCCCTGCGTTTCTCAGGTCGGATTCCGTTCGCATTGGTGTTCTGGCGTTGGCGCTCACCGGCCTCGGCCTCACCGGCTGCGGCGTCTTTGGTTCTTCGGTCACGCGCGACGCCACGCTCACGTCCTTTGACGCCGGCACGGTTCTCACCATCGAGCCCCAGTTCCAGGCGTATTACGCCGCCGATCCCAACACCGCCGATTTCTATCTCTCCGACCTCCCCGCCGAGGCCTTCGCCGACGACGCCGATCTGAGCCGCTTCTCCGGGTCGCTCGTGCATGTGCACATGTTCCTCGCGCCCAAGGCCGGCGCGACTCCGATCGCGTACTCCGCCAACTCCGTGACGGTGCGTCACCTGATCATCGCCGAGGGCCAACTCGGCCAGTACTCCGGCGGCGGGTTCCTCCTGCCCAAGGGCACGGCGGGCGACTCGTCCTTCGGCGGGACGCTCAAGGACGCGTCGATGCGGCTCACCGCGCGCACGCCGGGCTTTGTCGATCGCCTCGGTGCCGCCGAGTTCGAGAGCGGGCTGAAGGTTCCCAAGGACGTCAGCCGCGCGAAGCGCATGGCGCTGCTGATGGAGCGTGCGGGTGAACTGATGGTGATCAAGTCGCGCCCGAAGATCCTCGGCAAGGATCAGGACGTGGCCGCACCCGAGCAGCCCCCCGAGGAACCGACGCCGCCGCCCACGGTTGTGCCGGAGATGAACACCAAGCCCGACGACGCGCCGAAACCCTGAGCGCGCGGGTACCACTGCCCAGCGCTTCGCTGGGCAGTGCCCGGGCGTGCGGGCGCACGATCATCATGGAACTGGCGGCGGCACTGCCGACACCGAGCCGTTGGCAGAGGCGCCCGCGTGGTCAGGGCTGATCGGTCGCGGGCTTCGGCAGCTCGGGCTTCGGAAGCTCGGGCTTGGGCTGATCGATCTGCTGGGTCGGCTGGGCGTACGCGGTGCGGGGCACATTGGCGACGAGCCGCAGCTTGAGCCAGATCAGCATGCCCAGCGCGAGCACCAACGTGCAGGCGGACATCAACTGTCGAGCAGTGATCCCGTTGGCTTTCCTCGCCGCCGGATAGCTTGGCCGCGATTGAGAATCGAGTTGCGATTCCTGCCCCATGCGCGCCTCCCGAAAGACATTCACTGACCGCCCTGCGCCAGCGGCGTCACGCCGCCTTGCTGCTCCTCGGTCTCGACCCTGCTCACGACCACTCGCCCGGTGTACGGCTGCACCGCGATCCGGAAGCGCTGGCTCGAGCCCGTCACCTCCAGCGAACCCTCGTTCGCCGGGGTGTTGCTGCCCGCGGCGGCCACGGGCGAGCCCATCTCGTCGAAGATCAGCGCCGTGCCGTCGTTGAACGACACGTTCTCGAACCGGGCGTCGCCGTAGCGGCTGCCGCCCACGTGGGTTGTGAAGATCGCGTCCACCGACGGATCAACCGTCGTGCCCGGGACGCGGACGATGGTGTACGAAGTTGAGGATGCGTCAAAGACCACAGCGCGGCTCTGCTGCATGGCCAAGGCGTCGGATTGGGCCTCGCTGATGTCCGCGACGATCGAGCGCAACGCGGCTTGCACGCGGAGCACGCCGGTCTGGCTGAACGCCGGAGCCGCCACCGCGCCAGCGATGCCCAGCACCGTGACGACGATCAGCACTTCAACCAGCGTGTACCCGCGGCGGCGATTCGACATAGCGAGGAACTCCAGCGTGCTTGGTGTATCCACTCAGGGCGTCGGTAGGGGCTTGTCCTCGGCGTCGAACGACGCGGCCCAGACGTCGCCGGTGTTCGGGTTGTAGATCCAGCCGTAGGACGTGGTGGGCGACGAGTCCGGGGCGTTGCCGATGCTGATGACTGTCGCGTTGTCGCCGCCGACGTGCATGTTGACCGGCGCGTACTTGAAGTAGCCCTCGCCGATGATCTCGCCCCAACTGCCGTCGCCCGCGCTCACGGTTGGGAATCGGGCGCCGTTGCGGACGTAGTACACGCCCAGGGCCTGGCGGAGCTTCACGAGCTGATCGATCGTCGCCTGCGTCTTCGCATCGGTCGTCGCCCGCGAGTACTGCGGCACGACGATCGCGGCGAGGATGCCGAGGATCACGACGACGATCAGGATTTCGACGAGCGTAAATGCTTTGTTGCGGAGGCGTCGCATGGGGCTTCCCTTGCGTTCTCGATTGGAAAAGAAGCCCGGCGATCAGCCGGGCCTCTGTGGGTCTCGAAACCGGCGAGTCCCGGTAGGGACTCGCCAGGTGCAATTCGTGCGGACCTTCGATTAGGAAGGCAGCTTGGTGCCGCCGGTCATGATCGAGCCGAACACCTTGTCGTCGTCATTGGTGTTGTCGTTGGGATCGTTGTTGAAGAACGCGGCATACAGCGTGTTGTTGGCCCAGACCCAGCCAACATCACCGTGGGCAGTGCCCACCGTGCTCAGGTTGTTGAAAGGATTCTTCGGAGCGGCCTTGATGTAGCCGCCGTCGATCATGGCCTGCCAAGGCGTGTCGCCGGTGAGGTCCGGGTACTCGTTGGTGCGGGCGCGGAACAGCTCGATCTGGTTGTTCAGCGTGTCGAGCTGGGCCTTGATGTTGCCGGCCTGGGCGTCCTGCGTCGCATTCGTGAACTGCGGGACGACGATGGCGGCCAAGATGCCGAGGATGACGACGACGATGAGAATTTCGACGAGCGTGAAAGCCTTGCGAACGGTGCGCTTCATGGTGACTCCTTGCGTGCGGGGCAATCGCCCCAACTTGCTCGACCCCGCTCGATCCGTGACTCAACGGTCGGCGCGAGGAACCTGTAATCCCCTCCCGGCTCGCGAGAGCGCGGCCGAGCCCGGCCGTCCGTCGCCGCGCGACAGACCAGCCGACAGGAGAAACATCGGAAACACCAAGGCCCAAGGAAAGGTGTGCGCACGAATGGACACGCGAGCGAAGCGCCTGTGCCGTCTGTAACGCCTGTGCCAAAACGAACCCCACGCGCAAGCGTGGGGTGGGTGGGGCTTTCCGACCACAAAGGGCGCGAAACCCAGCCGCCGTTTGCGCGGCGGGTTCGCGTTGGCGGGCCCCCGGCCCGACTGATGCCGTGTGGCTTGGGCGCGAATGTTCCAGACGCATCAGTCGCGCGGCTCCGAGCAGCCGCGGACTGATGGCACCAATGCCGTACATCCTCGCACGTCCAAGAAAAAACCGCGGCGCTCATCGCGCCGCGGTTCTTGATTCTGAATCTGACTGTCTTGACCCTCGTGCCGAATGCCTACTGGCAAACGCCTAGTGCCAAGTGCCTCTGCCTTCTCAAGCGATCTTCGCGATCGCCTCGCCCTTTTCGAGCTTGGTCTCGATGGCCTTGACCAAGCCACCGACGGTGCGTCCGGGGCCGAGGATCTGGCCCATGACGTTCTTGGCGGGGCTGAGGATGAGGGTGACGATCTTGCCGATGGCCTCGTCCTTGGTGGGGAACTCGGAGAGCTGCTTGCAGCCTTCCTTGCCCTTGAAGACGGTGCCGTCGAGGATCGCGCCACGCAGCTCGACCTTGGGCATGTCCTTGGTCAGCGTGACGACCTCGCGGGCGAGCTCGACGATCGACGAGCCGCCGTAGGCGATGGCGGTGCTGCCGGTGAAGAACTCGGACAGCGGCTTGAGCTTGTGGTTCTCAAGGGTCTTGGTCGCCAGCGCGTTGCGAACGACGGTGACCTTGATCTTCTTCTTCGCAAGGCCGGAGCGGAGCTTGTGGGTGTCCTTGGCGTTGAGGCCACGGACGCCGATGACCATCGCTTCCTGCACCTCGCCCATGCGCGTGGTGTAGTCGCGCATGATCATGTTTTTCACGGTCTTTGACATAAGACGTTCCTTTCATGCCGCGGAACGAACCGCGGCGAGGTGGTTCACTCTTCGGTCTCGGCGGCGTTGACGTAGCGGACGGGGACGCCCGGGGTCATGACGCCGCTGACGGTGATCTTCTTGATGTACACGCCCTTGGCGGTGGCGGGGCGGACCTTCTCGATGGCGCGGATGAAGTGCTCGAGGTTCTCGACCAGGTCGGTATCCTTGAAGGACATCTTCCCGATCACCGCGTGCACGTTGCCGCCCTTATCGGCCCGGTACTCGACCTTGCCGGCCGAGTATTCCTTGACGGCCTGGGGCACGTTGGTGGTCACGGTGCCGGCCTTGGGGCTGGGCATCAGACCCTTCGGGCCCAGGACCTTACCGAGCTTGGACACAACGCGCATCATGTCCGGGGACGCGATGGCGACGTCGAAGTCCATCCAGCCCTTTTCGATCTCGGCGACGAGTTCTTCGCCGCCGGCCTTGAGGGCGCCGTTGGCCATGGCGTCCTTGGCGACGTCGCTCTGGCAGAAGGCGATGACCTTCTTGGTCTTGCCGATGCCCTTGGGGAGGCTGAGCGAGCCGCGGAGGGCCTGATCGGCCTGGGCGGTGTCGATGCCAAGGTGGAAGCAGACGTTGACGGTCTGATCGAACTTGGTGGGCTTGAACTTCTTGAGGGCTGCGATGGCGGCCGCGGGTTCAACCGGGTCCTTCACGCGCAGCGGGTTGTTGTTCTTGGTGCGCTTGGTGGTGTACTGCATGGGTGTGTTCCTTTCTCGTTGTAGAGTTGATTAGCCTTCCACAACGGTCACACCCATGGAGCGTGCCGTGCCTTCGATGATCCGCATGGCGGCTTCAACGCTGGCGGCGTTGAGGTCGGCCTGCTTGGTCGCCGCGATCGCCTTGACCTGGGTCTTGGTGATCTGACCGACCTTGTTCTTGTTGGGAACGCCCGAGCCCTTCTCGACCTTGGCCGCATCCTTAATAAGGACGCTGGCGGGCGAGCTCTTGACCTCGAGGTCGAAGCTCTTGTCGTTGTACACCGTGACGATGCAACCAACGACCTTGCCCTTGAAGGACGCCGTGGCGGCGTTGAACTTCTGGATGAACTGACCGGGGTTCACGCCCTTGGAGCCCAGCACGGGACCAAGCGGTGGCGCAGGCGTCGCCTGCCCACCCGGGGCCATGATCTTGAAAACCTGTGTGACTTCTTTTTTCGCCATCGATATCAACCTCCCACCGTCCGCCGAGAGCCGTGCCAACCCGCCATACGAGCGGGAGACGAGCGGCTCAAGGAACCCCGGGCGGCGAAGCCCATGTGCCTGTCCGCCAAGGCTTTAGGCCAAGGCGATCAGGTGGGGTCGGAGCGGTAGTACACGCGGTCCGAGTTGTCCCTCCCCTGGGCGTGCGCTTCGGGGTGGGTCGAAATACTAGGCCCAAGCACGACTTGCGGCAAGGGGTCCCATGGTCCGTGGCACGAGGTCCATGCCACCCACGCGCGGCAACGTGTTGTCTGCACTGCGGCTTCGGATCTCGGACAAGCGTCCGACGACGACCTTGGCAGATGTGTCGAATCCGAACAGAATCCAATCACTCGAGAGCAATGCGACGCGAGCGGATCGTCGCCCGCGTCGTGCGGCATGAACTTCGTCATGCCGTGATGGAGGCCGCATCTCGACGCCTGCGGCTTGCCGCGGCGCCGCCGATCATCAGGAGTGACCACGCTCCCGGTGAGGGAACAGTGGACCAGAAACCGACTCCATCAAAGACGATCTGTCCGGACAGAAAGGTGGAGGATGGAATCACCTGCGGATCGGAGCAGTAGAACTCGGCGCGAAAGTTGACCGGGAGCACCGAGGTCAGTGTGCCGCCGGTGGCGCTGGTGCGCGTGATGGTCATGGTCCCTTCCGGCGAGGGCACCATGGGGTCGAGCGTGACCCAGAAATCAAAGAAGGGAGCGTGGCATTGACCTCGTGCCACTGACCTCGGCTTTGCGAGGTCAGTGCTTCCGCGTTGATCGCCGCAAAGAACACTGACCTTTCCGAGCCAAGGTCAGTGGCACGGAGTGGTTCTTGGCACGAACGATCACTTGTGTCCCCCGGCGTTGATCCACTGGGTCCAACGCCGCGGGTCTCCGGGCGGAGGATCACAGGGGCGGGCGGTGCGATCGCCGTCCCACCAGCGGACGCTGGACCATTCCCATTCTTCGGGCTTTGCGACGAGTCCGCGTTCTACCGGGTTGCGATGGATGTACTGGATGTGGCGTCCGAGCGTGTCCTCGTCGCGGACGTTGCGGTCGAATCCGCCGCCGGGTTGCCAGAACATCGGGCGGCCGGACGGTCCGACGATCCGGGAGAGCACCGGAGCGTGCAACTGCTTCCAGCGCCGGAGCACCTTCATCGAGGTGCTGACTTTCATCGAGCGCAGTGCGGCCGCAACCGTGTTCTCTGCTGGCGTTTCAAGAAGCAGATGGACATGCTCGGGCATGATGACCCAGGCGTAAAGCTTGAACCCGAAGTTGGTGCGAGTGGTGTAGAGCGAATCGACGAAGACATCTCGGATCGCGGCGTTGGAGAAGAGTCGCAAGCGGCGGAAGCAGGAGAATGTCAGGAATCGTGGGCCTTCCTCACGTCGCTTCATCAACTTGCGGACTGACGGCCCCATCAGCGGAGCGTAACGAAGTGCTCGTCGATGTGCCACTGACCTCGGCTCTGCGAGGTCAGTGCGTTCGGGTTGATCGCGGCGGAGAGCACTGACCTTGCAAAGCCAAGGTCAGTGGTACGGGGTTCGAGGGAGCGAGGCATTGACCTCGTGCCAACTACCTGGGCTTGGCGAGGTCCGGGCTTCCGCGTTGATCGCGGCGGAGAGCACTGACCTTGCAAAGCCAAGGTCAGTGGCACGGGGTGACACTTCACGGGCAGAGCAAGTCGTTGTACGCCGCCGCGAAGAGCACAAAGTCCGCGTCATCCACGAACGCATCGGCGTTCAAGTCCGCGGCACAGCCCGGCGGCATCGATGCATCGGTGCAATCCAGGATGTTGTACGCGTTCGCGAAGAGCACAAAGTCCGCATCGTCCACGAACCCGTCCCCGTTGAGATCCGCGGGGCATGTGTTACACACGCCGACAATGTTGAGCGCGGCACCGAGGAACGTGAGCAGCTGCGCATCGGAGACCGCCGCGGGATTCGAGAGATCGGCGCCGATCAACGGCGCGGGTACGACCGGCGCCGCGAAGCGGGCGTAGCGGAACTCTGCACGCAGATCCGGATTGAACGGCACAAACGGGTTCGGGTCGATGACGCCGGGCGCGAGCGGCGGGCGCAGCGTGCTGGTGTTGTGCACGAAGGGGTCGAAGATGGAGACTTTCTGCCAGTCGGTGTACGAGACCAGACCGGCTTGGAGTGTGGCGGGCATGTCGTCGCGCCGGTAGCGCGCGTGCACGACCCATTGGCCGCCGAGCGGCTGGCGCAGACAGATCACGTGCGGCCCGATCTTCACGAGCTGCAGCACAGTCTCCGGTCCGGGCGCATCGGACAGCACGAGCTGCGAGTCGCCGTCGATGGTGGTCTTGACCTCGTATTGAAACCGCGCCGGGTTCGCGAAGCCGTAGCCGGTGGAGAGGAAGACATAGTTCTCGCCGCCGGATGTCCAGGTCGCGGGGGTGATCGCACGGGGCGTGCGGAGCATGAGGCCCGCTAGGGAGAACTGGGCCGAGGGGACGGACGTTCCGTCGCGGGCGGTGGCACGAACCGACGCCGTCATCGCGAAGTCGCCGGTGACGGGCTTGAAAACCAGCGGCCCGCGGTAGTTCTGGTACCAGGTGACGGTGTGCGGGATCATGGTCATCGCGCCGGGCGTGGACGCGTCGATGTTCCATGTCTGCAGCGGGTCGTTCGGCCACGACTCGGCCTGCTCGATGCGGGTCCAGTTGGTGAGCGTGGTGGGGTTGTCAAACTCGTCGGAGAGGCAGGCGGGGCCCTGGGCGAGCCCGCGTGCTGCAAAGAGGGCGGCGGCGAAAGCGGGAAGCGCGAAAGTTCGGGCCATGGGCTGCTCCTGGTGTGCCGCGGGGCGAGGCTCCACAGGCATATACGCGGAGTGCGGGGTCAAAGTGCGCACCGAATATGGCGATGGTTCTGGCGCGGTCGCAAAGGACACCGCCCCGGCCGTGCCGGGGCGGTGGTAGGGCAGTGGTGTCGGAGCTTGGACGGAGTACGGGCCTGTCGCTGAGCGAGCGGGGCGCGAGGATCTCGACACCGATGCCTGCGGCGAACGGGCACGTTGCGCGTGGAACGCAGTGGGTGAGGCGGCGATCGTGAGTCGGGGCATCAAGGCGCGAGATCGTGCGACTCGAAACAAAGCTCGCCGTGCCGCACCTCGCGCCCGATGTCGGGTGGAATACACAGGCTGGCCGCTAGGGGCAGAGCAACGTGTCATACGCCACGGCGAAGGCGCTGAAGTCGGCGTCATCGACGAAGCCGTCGGCGTTCAGGTCGGCCGGGCATCCGGCGGGCATGGACGGATCGGCGCAGTCGAGAATGTTGTACGCGGCGGCGAAGGACTGGAAGTCGGCGTCGTCGACCCGGCCGTCGGCGTTCAGGTCGGCGTTGCAGGGTGTGTACTGGGTGCCGGAGCAGGAGGTGAAGGTCGCGCCGGGTGTGAGCATCTCGATCTGCACGCGGGCGCGGCCGATCGCGCCGGTCTGGCCGGACTGGCCGCCGGAGAGATTGAGGAAGCCGAGATTCGCGCTGAGCGCGGCGTTCACGTTGTACGTGCTGCCTGTGATCACCGTCCCAACCCGCGACACGGACGCGGGCATGGACACGTCGCCGGCGCTCAGCGCGTAGGTATCGAGCCCGATGCCGACCTGGCCGCTGAACGCGCCGGAATCGAGCGTGGCCCGGACGGAGGCTCGCGCGGCGAGGGGGCTGGCGACGAAGCTGAGGCTGCGCGAGACGGTGCCGTCGGCGATGAGCGTGAAGCGGACCTGCACCGGCGTGCCGTTCGGGGCTCCGGCCTTCTGAAACGTCAATCGATCGGTGAACTGCGTCTGGGGCGAGGTGTCCACCCCGGCGATTACACCGTTCGGGGACGAAGGCGACGTGGACACCGCGGCGTTGGACTGGACCTCGAGCAAGGAGTACGCCGCGCTGCCGCTCAGGCTCGAGGAGGAGCTGACGCCACCGAGGCTGTTGGAGCCGCCGTTGGAGAGCGGGACGATGCCGGCGGCGATCAAGCCGCTGTCGACGGTCTTCTCCCCGGGTGTGCCGACGGGCAGGCCGGACATGTTGAACACGCAGCGGCCGCGGGTGCGCAGGCTGCAGGTCTGTGCGAGCAAGGGCGTCGAAACAAGACAGACGCCGACGAGTGCGATCGGGAACGCAGAACGCATCAGGAGAACCTCCGGCGAACAGTGGTACAGAGCGAAGCGAGTCTCGGGCGTGTCGGTTGCGGCGGAACTACGGGCAGAGCAACGCGTCGTAGGCCACCGCGAAGCCGCTGAAATCAAGGTCGTCGACGAAGCCGTCGGCGTTGAGATCGGACGGGCACGCCGCGGGCATGGCGGGGTCGGCGCAGTCGAGGATGTTGTACGCAACGACGAAGATCTGGAAGTCGGCGTCGTTGACGAGGCCGTCGTTGTTGAGGTCGCCGGCGCAGGGCTCGTACGCCGCGTTGCTGCACCAGGAAAGGGACGCGCCCGGGGTGAGGACCTTGGCGGTCAGCCCGGCGGCGATGTTGGCGCTGATGACGTCGGTGTAGACCGTGCCGCCGAGCATGCGGTAGTCCTGGATGACGCAGAAAAGGCGGCCGTCGACGTCGCGGGATTGGCCGACGGGCACGGTGACGATCAGGGTTGCCGAGGATGGAGCGGCGAGGTTGAAGCCGGTGGGGCCGCCGAAGCTGAAGGTGGCGCTGGCGGAGCGGGCGGCACCGGGATCGGTGGCGAAGGTGCTGCCGCTGAAGGTGCCGGTGAACTGGATCTGCACCGGCGTGCCGGCGGGGAGGGTGGAGGAGGTGACGGTGTAGCGATCGCGGAACCAGGCTTTGGGCTCGCCGCCGATGAACGAGTCGATCCAAAGGAAGAGACCCCAACCGGGCGAGTTGGTGGCGGAGCCGGAGCCGGCGAAGGTCATGCGGCCGTAGGTGCTGGAGATGAGCCACGTGCCCGTCGACGTGCCGAAGGCGGACGTGTCGGTCGCGTTGCCCGGGGTGTCAAGCGTGGTGCCGGGGAGGATGGAGGTCCATCCGGTGTCGAGACGAAGCTCGGGAGTCGTGCCGCCGCCGACGCGGTTGACGACGCGCATGTGGTTCTTGACGCCGCAGGTGGGTTGGGCGAGCGCGGCCGGGGCGAGTATGGCGATAGCGAGAGCGAGCGGGAACACAGATCGCATGGGTGGACTCCACGAGGTAGTTGAACGCTCCAGTCTATACGAAGCGTCAATCCGATTACAGCGAGGCAAGGAATGGCCTGGGTCACGGGCACGCGGGCGGTCGTCTTTCCTATAGTCGCCCCCGCTCGCCGCTGGGTCGGTTTGTGGCCCCGGCGGGCGCGTCTAGAAAGGACTTTCCAGTGGCCGAGCGGCACTTTGACGTTGTGGTGATTGGCGGCGGACCCGGCGGGTATGTCGGGGCGATCCGGGCGGCTCAGCTCGGGTACAAGGTGGCGGTCGTCGAACGCGACAAGCTCGGCGGCGTGTGCCTCAACTGGGGCTGCATCCCCAGCAAGGCCCTCTTGGCCAACGCGGAACTCATGGAGAAACTCCAGGAGCGCGAGGCGTGGGGCCTGCAGATCCAGGGCGATGTGAAGTTCGACTGGAGCAAGACCATCGGGCGCTCGCGCGATGTGGCGAGCAAGCTCAACAAGGGTGTTGAGTTCCTGATGAAGAAGAACAAGATCGAGTTCATCAAGGGCAACGCGAAGATCGTCGCGGCTGCCAAGCCCGGCGCCCGCGGCCCGGCGAACGCGGTGAAGATTCAGGTGCAGGAGTGCACGGTGCAGGATCAGCTCACCAGCGCGCCCGCCACGCCCGGCGCGGTGAAGGAGACGATCACGGCGACGCACGTCGTGGTCGCCACCGGCTCGGTGGCGCGCGATCTGCCCTTCGCCAAGTTCGACGGCGACAAGATCTGGGGCGCCCGCGAGGCGATGTTCAACAAGGCCCAGCCGAAGAGCTTGATTGTGGTCGGCGCCGGCGCGATCGGCATGGAGTTTGGGTACTTCTATCACACGTTCGGGACCAAGGTGACGGTGATCGAGATGATGCCGCGGATCTTGCCCGTTGAGGACGACGACGTGTGCGTCGCGATGGAGAAGGTCTTCAAGAAGCACGGCATGGAGATCAAGACCTCCACCGGCGTCACCAACATCGAGAAGACGGCGACGGGTGTGAAGGTCACGGTCGCGCCGATGGTGAACGGCAAGGCGGATGAATCCAAGAAGGAAACGCTTGAGGCCGAGAAGGTGCTGCTGGCGATCGGCGTGAAGGGCCGCTTCGATGGGTTGTTCGATGCGCCCCTGGGGCTTGAGACGTTCAAGGACCACATCAAGACCGATTACGACGCGAGCAAGCCCGAGCCGCGGGCGATCGATTACAAGACCAACCTGCCGGGGATCTACGCCATCGGCGACGTGATCGGCCCGCCCTGGCTGGCGCACGTCGCGGGCGAAGAGGCGATCATCTGCGTCGAGCGCCTCGCCTGGCGCGACGGCAAGACCGAGCACGGCAAGAAGCTGCACGAGCCGATCCCGATCGACTACACCGTCGTCCCCGGCTGCACCTACTGCCACCCGCAGGTCGCCAGCGTCGGCTTCACCGAGCGCGCCCTCAAGGAACGCGGCCTGGTGAAGGGCAAGGACTACGACACCGGCACGTTCCCGTTCAGCGCGCTCGGTAAGGCCATCGCGACGCGCCACACCGACGGCTTCTGCAAGATCATCCGCGGCCTGCCCCGCGGCGAGATCCTCGGCGCGCACATCATGGGCGACCAGGCGACGGAACTGATCGCCGAGCTGTCCCTGGCGCGGCGTCTGGAAGCCACGAGCGAAGAACTCATCTGCACGATCCACGCCCACCCGACGATGCACGAGAGCGTCCACGAGGCGGCGCTGGCGAGTGAGGGACGGGTCATCAACTCGTGAGTTGGGTTGAGTCTGTAGACACGTGAAGTAGACTGCGGCGTCGGAGCGGGAAGCGATCTCCCTCCGACGCCGCGGTCGTGTTTGCTGTGAAGGAGCCTGAGGTGACCGATCTGTTCCGCGCTCTGGCCGCTGGCTTTCTTGTCGGCGCCTCAGCTTCCTGCGCCCTCGCAGGCGGTGTCACCATTGTCACCCACGGCTTCAACGCCGACATGACCTGGGTCAACGCGATGGCAGACGCGATCGCTCGGCGTGCCGGCACGCCGGGCGTCAATGTGACGCGGGTCAATCTCGCCGTGACGCAGGGACCAAGCAGCCTGGTCGTGACGCAAGCCTCTATCGCCGTCGCGCCCGAGGCGACGTTCACCACCGGCGAGTTCGTGGTCGCCCTCGACTGGACCGCGATCGACGGATTCCAGCGCGGCACGCCAGAGCCGGATGTCGGTGAGGACGCCACGCCGACGCAGACGGTGGCACAGGCGGTGTTCAATTACTTGCAGACGTGGAACTACGGCGGGCGCTCCGTGCTGGCGCACCCGTTCCATGTGATCGGGCACAGCCGCGGCGGGGCGTTGATGGCGTCGCTGGCACGCACCATGGGCGAGAGCGGCGTGTGGGTCGATCAATTGACAACGCTCGATCCCGTGCCGGTCGGGCTCTTTGGTGATGCCGCGGCCCGGGTGGTGAGCACGGTGGTCTTTGCCGACAACATCTGGCAGAACGTTGCGGCCCCCAGCGGCTCAAGCCTCGCGGGCGCGTTCAACCAGCAGATGGGCAACCTCGGCTCGGGCAACCACAGCCTGATCCATACCTGGTACTACGGCACGATCGACCCGCTCGCGACCGGCGATGGCGAGTGCAGCTCGTGCATCAACCCGGTGTGGTACACGACCGATGTGGACACCAAGCCCCGGGCTCAGAGCGGGTTCTGGTACTCGCGGCTCGCGGGTTTAGGTGGCGGCGGCGACCGCACCGGCACGCAGGCGCGAGTCGGGCTGCTCAACACCCTCGGCGGCACGGCGACCGTCGGTACCGGCGGTCGCCTCGCGATCACGACCGCACAGCCCGCGTGGCCGAATGTCTTCCAGGTGCAGACCGACAAGACCACGCTCGCCTTTGGTGAGTCGAACACCACGGACTTCTACTACCAGTCGACCGGGGCGGGTGTGCAGGTCTCGGTGTACGCGGATGATGATCGCAACCCGGCCACTGGCGGCACGTTGCTCGGCACGGCGTCGTTCGGTGCCGCGGCGAATCCGACGTTCGCGTCGGTGCCGTGGACGATCACGCCCGCGGCTCGCACGCAGCCGTACAACATCTATGTGGCGATCACCGGCGCGAGCGGGCGCACGCGGTTCGACTTTGATCCGCTCGGCGTCATCGTGACCCGCCCGCCCTGCGCGGCGGACTTCAACGCCGACGCCTTCGTGGATGACGCGGACTTCGTGATCTTCGCCGCGGCGTACAACCTGCTCGACTGCGCCGATGCGTCGATGCCGGTGGGCTGCCCCGCGGACCTGAATGACGACACGGTTGTCGACGATGCGGACTTCGTGATCTTCGCGTCGGCGTACGAGACACTGGTGTGCCCGTAGGGCGGCGATGGTGTCGCCGCACTTGCCGGCCGTGGTACGCTCTTGCGATGCTAAAGACCCGTTTCGTCTGTTCGCGGGCAATCGTCCGTGTGTTTGGGGCCCTTTCGTTTAGTGTCTTTGCGGCACCGACCGTGATGGCCCAGCCCGTGCTTCTGGAGTTTGAAGACTACCCGGCGATGAGCAACTCGCCGGGCGGGGCGATTCCAGTCGCTTCGCGCCTGTCTGATTTCTATCTCGCGACCCACGGCGTCCGATTCTCCTCGGGCTCCGCGTTTGTCGCGGTTGTCAATCACGGCTCGAATACACCTAGCGGAAAGAACATCCTCGGCGGCTCGACGCCCGACGGACGGCTGACTTATCAGAATGGCTTCCCCGTTGAGGCCGCGTTCTTTGATCCCACCGGCTCGACCAAGTATGTCGTCAGCGCGGTCTCTGTCCGTGGTGATCTGCAGCCGATCCCCGGCACCAAGACGCTTGAAGCCTACGACGTGAACGGGACTCTGCTGGGCAGCGATACCCAGCTCGACAGCAACCCGGCGCCGCTCGCGGTGAGCGCGGCCGGTATCCACCGCATCCGCATGTTCTCGCAGAGCGCCACGATCGGGTTCGACGATCTGCGGTTCGATGTCCCGCGGTCGCCGACGGCGTGTCCCGGAGACCTCAACTCCAACAGCGTGGTGGACGACGCCGATTTCTCGCTCTTCGCCGCCGCGTACAACATCCTCGACTGCGCCGATCCGGCCATGCCCGCGGGTTGCCCGGCGGACATCAACAACGACGGCTTCGTTGATGATGCGGACTTCTCAAGCTTCGCGGCGGCGTACGACGCGCTGCTGTGCCCGTGACAGACCGATTGGCGGCTGTCCGATAACCGGCGTGCGATACGCGGCGTGGCGGACAACGATCTTCACTCGGCGAGCGAGGCCCCCGGCGTGCTCGCGATGGAGTGCTCATCATGAAGCGTTCGGCGTGCTGTGGACTGTTGGCGCTGCTGGCGGCGTCTGGTGCATCGGCCCAGGTGTCGTTCTTCATCGGAGCGAACGCGCCTGGCGCCGATGGGCCCTTCCTCGCGGCGCTCTCCGCACCCGCGACCACATTCACGTTCGATTCCTACTCCAACTTCGAGGAGATCGATCGCCTCTCATCCGCCATCGACTTGTCGCTGGTCGGGCCCGGCGGCGAGGTGCGATCGGAAACCGCCCGGGTGTTCTTCTCCGGCGCGTTCAACGCGCCCGGCCGCGTGTCCGGCGGTGCGCTGCTCGGATCCACCAACTCGGCGTGGGGGCAGTTCCGGCTCGACTTCGACACGCCGGTGGAGGCTGTGGGCGGCTGGCTCTTCGACGACGGCAGCGCTGTCCGCAATCACGCCCGGCTCACGGTGATCGACGCCCTGGGCAACTCGTTCACGTCCGACATCGTGGACGGGAACTCGTCGCCGGCCCACGGGATCGAAGGCTTCGTCGGCGCGGTGTCGTGCCAGGGCATCGTCGCCGCGGTCCTCGAGAGTTACGACACGAACCCGTTCGCGTGGACATCGTCGCACGAACTGGACAACGTGCAGGTCGGCCGGAACGTGGCGGCGGCGCTGCCGCACACCAGCCGGCCGTGCCCGGGCTCGAGTCTCACGCTCACCGCGGCGGCGCCGGGTGCGACGACGTTTCAGTGGCGGCACAACGGCGTGGAGCTCTCGGGAGAGAATGGCGCGACCCTCACGCTGGCGACGGTGAGCGGCGCGAACGACGGCGTGTACGACTGCGTGATTGATGCCGGGATGGGAGTCTGCGGCGGCAACGTGATCGCGCCGGCGCGGGTGATCGTCTGCCGCGCTGATTTGACCTGCGACGCTGCGGTGGATGACGCGGACTTTGTCGTCTTCGCTGGGGCGTACAACCTGCTGGTGTGCGACGACCCGGCGATGCCGGTGGGATGCCTGGCGGATCTGAACGCGGACACATTCGTGGACGACAGCGACTTCGTGCTCTTCGCGGGAGCGTACAACACGCTGCTGTGTCCGTGAGGTTGGGTGGAGGCGGTCGGTTCGGCGGAGAGCTTGCGGGGCGGTGTGGCGTGCCCTCGGGGATCACCGGGGTTGGCTGCGACGCGCTCGCAAGTGGGGAGTGGCGGGACGCTCAGAATCGAGCATTGGCTTATCGGTCGCTGCAATCCGTGCAGCGCGTTTCGACCCTTGACGCTGCAGAGATACTGTCTCGCAGAGGGAGTTCCATGCACAGCAAGTCTCTGTCGTGCCGCGTGACGCGGGTGGGTGTGGTTGCCGGCGTGCTCGCGGCAGGCTTGATTGCATCGCCGTCGGCGAGCGCGCAGTGTCAGCCGCAGTGGAAGGTGGGGGACCAGCAGGGTTTGCCGGGCGCCAACGCGCAGGTGCAAGCGCTGGGCGTGGGCGATCCGGATGGCGCGGGGCCGCTGGGTGAATGCCTGATCGCGACCGGGCAGTTCACCTACATCGGCGACGCGCGGACGTACGGCGTGGCGTACTGGAATCCCAACGCCGTCAGCGGGTCGGGCTGGGTGGCGATGGGGCGCACAGATCTGGGCAGCGGCACCAACATCTACACCGTCGCCAACTGGGCCAATCGCATCCTCGTTGGCGGCAGCCTGAACAGCATCAACGCGCCGTGGCTGGCGGGTCCGACTCCTTCATCGGTGGGCGCATGGGACGGCGCCAAGTGGGTGCCGCTCTCGACGCCGGACATCACCGTGACGTGCCAGTCGCTGGCGGTGGTTCCCGATGCAGGCACGGGCACGCTCTATGCGATGGGGCGCGATCCCTCGCCGCCGTCGACACGGGCGCTCTATCGGTACTCGTCTGGACCGACGTTGAGCACTGGAACTTGGACGCCGCTGCTTCCCGGTGTCCGCGGTACCGCGAACCAGCTGGTGGTGTTTGGCGGCAGTGTCTATCTGATCGGCAACCTGTTCCGCGACTCTTCGCCCAATGTGCGTTTCCAGGTCGCCCGGTTCGACGCGGGCACGAATGACATCGTGCCGCTGCCTTCATTGGGCGCCAGCAATGGCGCAGTGTTCGGAGCGATCGTGTACCAGAACGAGCTGTATGTGTACGGCTCCTTCGCGTCGAGCGCCGGTGCGCCATCGAACCGGATCGCGAAGCTCAACGGCGCTGGCAACGCCTGGATCGCGAGCTCGACCACGCCGACCACGCTGTTTGATGCCGTGGGCGATGTACGTTCCGCGGCGGTCCTCGGCGGCAAGCTGTACGTCGGAACCAACCTTGGCACGCGCCCGCTGGTGGTGCTCTCGGGGCCGAATGGTGTGTGGTCCGCGCCCGCCACGCTGAACTCGCAGTCCAACAACGCGGTGCAGGCGATGTGCCCGTTGCCCGACGGCACGCGGCTGGCTTTGGGCGGCACCAGCTCGTTCAACTACACCGGCTCGAGCGCGAACCGCTTTGCGTTCTACGACCCGGCCAGCAACACCTATGCGCCGGCGGCCAAGGGGCTGGGCGACCCGGGCTTCGGCTATCCGTTCGTCAACGGCTCGGGTGTGATCGGGAGCAACCTGTACTTGGCGGGCAACTTCATCGGTATCGGCGCCGCCGCCGCCAACCACCTCGCCAGGTGGGACGGCACCACGCTCGCGCCCGCGCCGGGCGCGCCGGCGGGTTCGATCGATCGTGTGCTGACCGATCCTGCCGGCGGAGCCGTCTTCTTCGCCGGCAGCGCAAGCACGCTGCGTCGCTACGACGGGGTCGCGACATCTCCGATCATCGTCGACTCAGTGCCCGGCAGTTACTCCAACGGTGTGTTCGGCGTCAACGCGCTGACCCGCTACCAAGGCAGCCTCGTCATCGGCGGCAACTTCAGCGGCGGCGGGGGCAAGCCCTCGTATCTCATGCGCCGCACCGGCACCATCGAGAACGGCTCGTGGGATCGGTTCGGGCCGTCCGACCCCGGCAACACCGTCACCGCGATGACGCCGTGGAGCCACCCAAACGTCGCCTCTGGCGCGCCGCTGTTGGTGATCACCGGCTCATTCACCACCATCGGCGCGCTCAACGCGCGGGTGGCGGCGTGGGACGGCACGACCTGGCGGGCCCTGGGGCAGAACAGTTTCAGTGTTGGGTACTCGGCCAACCCCGCCGTCGCGCTGCCGATTCTCAACGGCGATCTGTACATGGCGGTGTACGCCAACGGCATCAACGGCAGCTCCACCAGCTACCCCGTGCTGATCCGCTACAACCCCGCCACTGATCTGTGGGTCGAGATCCCACGCCCCGCGGCCAACCCGAATCCGATTGTGAGCGGCTTCGGCGTGCCCACGTCGGCGGTCTCGGCGTTGGGATCCATCTGGCTCACCACGACCAGCTACAACATCCCGGGCATGAACGACCTCGCCAGCGTCCTCCGCTGGGACGGCATCAAGTGGACCACCTTCGGCGGCGTGGCGGCCCTCTTCCCGCAGGTCAACAGCGTCAACGCCTTCGGCAACGACATCATCATCACCGGGCTCTTCGGCGTGGTCGGCACCGCGGTCCCGCCGCAGGGACAGGGTTCCGTTGGCCAGGGCGGGGTGCCCAGTGTGGGCTGGGCACGGCTCGACACGAGCGGCGGGCTGCCGACGATCGCGACCCAGCCGAGCAACGACTCGTCGTGCGTGCAGGGCTCGTCGAGCTTCACGGCGCTGGGCACCAGCAACAACCCGCCGCTGACGTATCAGTGGCAGTGGCGCGAGGTCGGAGGGGCGTCGTTCCAGCCCGTGCTCGCGGGCGCGAACGCGCGCTTCAACGCGTCGAACATCAGCCAGTCCACGCTCAACATCACCGCGATCAAGAAGGGCACCAATCTCGAGTTCCGCGCCCTGGTGTCCGACTCCTGCGCCGGCCCGGGCAACGGGCCGTTGAGCAACCCCGCGACGCTCAGCCTCTGCCTCACCGACTTCAACTGCGACAGTTTCGTAGACGACGGCGACTTCCAGACGTTTGCCTCGGCGTACAACATCCTGGACTGCTTCGATCCGACCATGCCCGCCGGCTGCCCGGCCGACATCACGTTCGACGACATCGTGGACGATCAGGACTTCCTGGTGTTTGTCATCGCGTACAACGCGGTGTTCTGCGAGTGAATTGGTGCAACGCCGAGGGCGATTGGAGTGGTCATGCGCGTCTTCGTGTGGTCTAGCGTGTCGAGTGCCGCGGTGCTGGCGTCCATTGCCGGTGCTCAGAACCTGCTGGTGAACCCGAGCTTTGAGGCTCCGGCGGCTGGCGGCACGTTCGTCACGCGGGGTGGCGACTTCGGCCCTGGCGGCGGCTGGGGCATCACGGCCAACATCGATCACATCGGCGGGCTCTGGGCCGCGGCGGCGGGAGCGCAGTCCGTCGATCTCAACGGCAGCACCACGGGCTCGGTGTCGCAGACGTTCGCCACGACGCCGGGTGCGAGGTACGCCGTCCGGTATGCGGTCTCGGAGAACTTCTTCGGCGTTGGCAACAAGACCATGCAGGTGAAGTGGGGGAGCGACGTCATCGACGACGTGGTCGTGATCCACGATCTCGCCCGCACCGCTTTGAACATGAAGTGGGCCTATCGCGAGGTGCGTCGCACCGCGACGGGCAATCAGTCCACGCTCACGTTCGCCAGCACCACCGGGGCGATGGCGGGCTCGGTCGGGTTTGGCGCGTTGTATGGCCCGGCGATTGACGACGTGAGCGTCGTCGCGGTGAACGCCTGCGTCGGCGACCTGAACAACGACGGCTTTGTGGACGATTCGGACTTTCAGATCTTTGTGGTTGCGTACGACATCCTCGACTGTGCCGATCCGGCGATGCCGGCCCGGTGCCCCAGCGACCTGAACATCGACGGGTTCGTGGATGACCTGGATTTCCAGTTGTTTGCGGTGGCGTACGACACCCTGATCTGCGAATAGGTGTGGCAATTGACCATGCCGGTAGACTGAATCCCCGAAAGCGGGGTTGCGATGCGATACGCGCGAATCAGTGGCGGCGGCGTCTTGCGACGGGTCGGTGGCGTGGTGGCAGCGGCCGCGATGCTTTGCACCGCTGGGTGTCCGCCGTACTTCGGCTTCCCGCCCTCTGAAGCGGACGTCCTGCCCGGGGCGCGCTTGATCACGACGCTCTTCGAGGACGCCTTGGTCGAGAACCAGGGCGTGACCCGCCGCGTCATCGTCACGGTCAACGACGGCGTGGTCGAGTCGTACGCATGGCTCGAGAGCGACCCGAACAATCCGGCGACCAGCATCGTGACGATGCCGGGCATCTCGCCGCAGCGGGGATGGATGGTTCGGATTACGCCGGGCACGGTTGATTTGGTTCTCAAGACCGACACCGGTGTGGTGTTCCTTGAGGGGCAGGCCGACGGCACGTTCGACGGCCCGCCTCGGACGATCAACACCGGCACGCTCGACGCAGTTGACGGGAACGGCCTGTCGTTCGCGGATCGTGACAACGACGGCGACATCGACCTGGTCGTCGCTGGCAGCGATCCCAACGCCGTGCCGCCCGGCAGCGTCGTGGTGCGGCTCCTGGTGAACGACGGCAACGGCAACTTCACCAACCCGCAGACCGTGCAGCAGCCAGCGGATGTTGGCGTGCTGCTCGACATCGCGGCGGGTGACCTCAACAACGACGGCCGGCCCGAGTTCGCGGTGTGCGGCACGACCACGCGCTTCATGACCGTGAACGCCTTGGGCACGATGGAGTTCTACTCAACTACAACGGGCCAGAGCCAGGCGAATCCGACGACGCCGATCGCCGGCACCATGGGCGACTGCGTGCTCGCCGACCTCAACGCCGACGGGCGATCAGACTTTGTGTTCACACAGGTCTCGGGCGGCGTCGGTGTGCGGCTGGCGCAGGCCGACGGTTCGCTGGGCGCGATGCAGGGTTACTCCGGAGGACTGTCGAGCCGCGTGGTCGTTGGCGACTTCAACGCCGACGGCATGGCCGACGTGGCGTCGCACTCCTTCGCGGCGGCGAACATCACGGTTCGGCACGGCGACGGAACGGGTGCGCTGGTGGCGCCGATCACGATCGACGCGCCAGGGGTCGCGGGGCGTCTGGGCTTTGTGGCCAAGGTTCCCGGCTCTGGCGTGCCGGCGTTCCTGTACACGACCGATCCGTTCCGCGGCGTGATGCAGAGTTACTCGATCGGGCCGGACGGGCCGCTCTCGACCGATCGCCGTGCGTTCGAGCGAGACGGCGGAACCCCGGTCTCAACCAAGGACGCGGCAGTCGCCGACGTGAACGGCGACGGCTATCTCGATCTCATCGCCTCCGAGAGCAACACCAGCCAGTTCAACTTCGCGCTCAACGCCGCCGATGGCAGCGGGCTGTTCCTGCCCGTCCGCAGCGGTGGCGTGACCATACTTGACCGCATCGCGCCGATGCGGCCGGTGGATGGCCAGGGCGACGCACGAGCCGCGATGGCGATCTCACGGATCGGCTCCACCGGCGGCCGAGTGGTGCGACTGAACGGCACCGCGAACCCGACCAACTGGGAGTTGGTAGCGTCGTTCACCCTGCCGCAGGTCGGTGTGGACGTCGCGGTCGCGGACTTCAACGGCGACGGGCGCGACGACGCGGTGTATTGCCACAGCGGCGGAGCCAACGCGATCACGGTGGTGACGCAGCAGCCGGGCGGGACGTTCGTGGTCGGCTCCTCGTTCGCGGCGTCGGGCGGAGCGTGGTCGCGAGTGGCGACGGGCGACGTGACCGGCGACAGCGTGCCGGATGTGATCGTGCTGGACGCGGCGTCGGGGGCGATGCGGGTGCTGGGAAACAACGGTTCCGGCGGGTTTGATGCGCTGGGGTCGTTCGCGCTTCCGCCGCCGCTGTCGGCGGATGTTGCGGTCGGCGATGTGGACGGCGACGGCAAGGACGACGTGATCGTCGGCGCCGGGCCGCAGGCGCTGGCGAACGGATCGGTGCGGATCGTGCGCGGCGACGGCGTGGGCGGGTTCCTCGACTCGACGTTCATCCCAGCGCCGGCGCCGGTGACGAACGTCGCTCGCGGCGATGTCGACGGCGACGGGATTGACGATTTGCTGTTCGCCACAACGTCCGGCTCGCCTTCGCTCGACGGCGCGCTCGGCTTTGTGCGGGGCACGCTGACGGGCTTCGGCGGGCAGCCGGTGTCGTATCACTACATCCGGGGCGACCCCAAGGGTGTCTTTGCCGTCGATCTGCGGAACCCGACCGGAACGCGGCTGCGCGCGGCGCTGACAAGCGTGGAGGTGCTGGTCGCGGGCAACACGAATCTGCCTCCCTACGAGGGGATCTCGGTGCTGACGCCTCGTGCGTCGGCAGCGTGCGTGGGCGACCTCAACTCCGACGGCCTGGTCGATGATCTCGACTTCCAGATCTTCGTGGTCGCGTACGACATTCTCGACTGCGCCGATCCGGCGATGGCCGCGGGCTGCCCGAGCGATTTGAACCGCGACGGGCTGGTGGACGATCTGGATTTCCAGGTGTTTGTGGTGGCGTACGACGTGCTGGTGTGTCCTTGAGCCTGAGGCTTGAGCCGGGGCGGGCTCAGGTTTGGGGTCTGTCGGTGGGTGTTGCGCGAATCCTCACGCCAATCGGGTGTAATAGTCTTGTTTGGAGGAGCGTCATCCGGTAGGTTGTTGGAGCGCGCTCGCCGGATGTTGGCGGGCCGCGTCTCGAAAGGGGAACGCTCATGCGCTCGATCACCTGTGCTCTCGCCCTGTCGGTGCTGGCGGGCTCCGCCTCGGCCCAGCTCATCAACCGAGTCAACGGCCTGCCGAGCAACTACTCGACCGCCGATGACGTGACCGCTCTCGCAAACGGAGATCTCGCCATCGCGGGCGAGGCGTACACGTTTGCCTCGGGCTTCGAGTCTTTCGCGACGCTCACCCGCGTCGGGCCCGACGGCGTGCCCCTCTGGCAGCTCAAGATCGACGAGATCGACAAGTCCGAGTTCGCCTTCGGCGCCCGTGAGCTGACCGGCGGCGATCTCATCCTCGGCTTCTTCCGCGACTTTGACAGCAGCTCGCTCAGCTTCGCCGGCGTGAGCGGTTCGGGCACGGTCAACTGGACGACCCGCATCGCCGGGGCCCGGGCCTACGACGGCGCCGGGATCGAGATCGACCCGGGCACCTCCTTCGCGCTGGTCGCCTCGCAGTTGGACGACCAGTCCCCTATCAGCGCTCAACTCGTGCGCCTCAACGCTCAGACCGGTGCCCTCGACTTCAACCGCACGTATGCCCCGACGTTCACGGCTCAGGCCTTTGATTGCTGGTTCACCGATGTCGCGGTGCTCCCCGGAGGCGACTTCTTCGTGACCGGGGTTGTGACCCGTGCGATCGATTTTGAGTCCACGGATAACGACATCCTGGTCGCTCGCATCAGCCGGGCCAACGGCTCGGTGATCTGGGCCAAGGCGTACGGCACGCCTTACAACATCGATCTTGGCTTTCCCTACGAGATCGGGCGCGGCATTGACTTCAACGCCGCCGGTCAGGTCGTTGTCGCTGCCCGGACCGACGACCCCACCCAGACGTTCGGTCCCGAGTCCGCGCTGCACCTTCTGCTCGATCCCGCCAACGGCAACCTGGTCGCTCACAGCGTCCTGCTGGACACACAGGTCGCCAACGCCAGCGTCGAACGCCTCACCACCGGTGAAATGCTGGTCAGCGGCAGCCGGTCCTTCGGCGACGGGCAGGGCAACGCCCGCATGTGGCTGCTCGACCCCGCCACCATGGCGATTACTCTGCGCGCCGAATACGTCGACGGCACCTCCCGCGGCACCGACGCCGTCGAGCACCTCGTGCCCGGTCAGGGCTTGGTCCTTACCGGCACGCATTTCACCACCAACAACATCGGGTTCCCCGATCAGATGTTCATCCGCACCGACCTGACACTCAACGACGGCTGCTCGGCCGAGATCATCGTCCCCGAGCCTGTCTCTGCGCAGATCACCGTGACGCCTATCGATCTCACCCAAGGCTCGGTCGCCGACGTCTTCGCGTACGCCCCGCCCAAGACGCTGCAGACACTGCAGACCGCGCTCGTCTGCGAGCCCGGCGCTTGCATCGGCGATCTCAACGGCGACAACGTCGTTGACGATGCCGACTTTGTCATCTTCGCCAGCGCGTACAACATCCTCGACTGCACCGATCCGCTCATGCCCCCGGGTTGCCCCGCAGACCTCAACAACGACGGCTTCGTCGATGATGCCGATTTCGTCCTCTTCGCGGCGGCGTACAACGAGTTGTTGTGCCCGTAACAGTGGTTCGCTCGACAAGTCTGGAGGAATCGATGCAAAGGGCGATCGCGCTCGCCGCGCTTGTGGCACTCCCCGCTCTGGGCGCTTCGCCCTTCTCGTACCGCTACTTCAAGGAGCCTCGCCCGTTGGCGATCGACGCCAGCCGCGTCGCAATCTTCCGGGCCGATGCGTTCGGCGATCGCGCCGTGCCGGTGTTGGCGGGCCTTGTCGGGTCGAGCAAAACACAGCTGCCCATGGACGGCCTGACACTGGCGAGCGTGGCCGGCGAGGCGCGGGACGCGCTGTCGGTGCAATCGATCGTCGCGGCCGCGACCGACGTCGATGGCGTTGATTTCGTCTCGCCCGTGTTCATCGGCGAGGACGGCGGGCCGCTGATCGTGACGCGCGATGTGCTGATCGGGTTCGACGAGCGGGTCACGCCGCAGCGGGCGCGCGAAGTCGTCGCCGAGATGATCGACGCTGAGATCCTGGATGAGGCACTGGGCGATGCGCCAAACGTCTACCGCGTGCGGGCCCGCTCGCGTGACGGATTTGAGGTGCTGGCGGCGGCCAATGCGCTCGCCGACCGGGCTGAGGTGCGCTTCGCCGAACCTGACATGATCTTCACCGGGCGGGGAACGCTCATTCCCAACGATCCCAACTTCGCGGACGCGTGGGCGTTCCAGAACACCGCCCAGTTCGGCGGCGTCGCCGGCCAGGACATGAACGCCCCCGCGGCGTGGGATATCACGACCGGCTCCAACTCGATCATCACGGTCGTGATCGATACCGGCGTCGATCCGGCGCACGCTGATCTGAATCTCCGGCTTCCCGGCAGCGACGCGACCGGCGGCTCGGGACAGGGCGCACCCGGCAACGCCTGTGACAACCACGGCACGCCGGTGGCGGGGAACATCTCCGGCCGCATCAACAACGGCATCGGCAGCAGTGGCCTCGCGCCGACCTCACGGGTCGCGTCTGCTCGCACGTTCATCAGCAGTCTTTCCTGCGACGGCTCGTGGTCGAGTCAGGCGAGCTGGACGGTTGGCGCGCTCACGTTCGCCCAGTTCATCAGCGCTCGCGTCACCAACAACAGCAACTACTACGGCTTCAGTTCGAGCACGATCGCCGACAAGTACGCCAGCACCAAGGCCGCGGGGATCGTGCACTTCGCCAGCGCCGGCAACAACGGAACCGGCAGCATCTCGTATCCGTCGAGCCTCCCCAGCGTGAACGCGGTCGCGGCTCTGGACACCAACGGATTGCGGGCGGGGTTCAGCCAGTTCGGCGCGGGGCTCGACTTTTCGGCTCCGGGCGTGTCGATCCATTCGACCGATCGGCTTGGCACCGCAGGGTACTCCGGCAACGACTACGCATTCGTGTCGGGTACGTCCTTCGCCTCGCCGCTCAGCGCCGCCGTCGCAGCGCTGGTGCTTTCGTACAACAACGCCCTCACCGCACTGCAGGTGGAGCGGGCGATGCAGCAGGGTGCCCGCGATCGCGGGGCGTTCGGTTACGACACCGGCTACGGCTGGGGCTTTGTCGATGCGTTCCGTTCGCTGCAGCGGGTGCGTTGCCCGGCGGACCTGAGCTTCGACGGCCAGGTCGATGACGCTGATTTCATCTCCTTCGCCGCGTCGTACAACCTGCTCCTGTGCAGCGACGCGGCGATGCCGCAGGTCTGTGCGGCGGACCTGAACAACGACACCTTCGTGGACGACGGGGATTTCGTTCTCTTCGCGGGCGCGTACGACACCCTTCTGTGCCCGTAGCGAGGCACGTCCGACAATCTTCTCGGATATCCGCCGCCGATTTTGGCACGGGCGGGAATGTGGCAGTACATTGGGGTTGTGGCCGCAGCGTGGGATACCGCGGCCGGCGGCGCGAATTCGAGAGAGGCTTGCAATCTGGCACGGCTCACCGCTGAGGCAAACGCCCCGGCGAGTGGCTGTCGCTCCGGAGAGTCCACATGGCAACGCGTTCCAGATCATCCGTGTCGGTCCCGCAGCGATCTGTTGGTCGCTTGCTCGCGGCCGCGCTCGTGACCCTTGTCGGCTCGGCGGCTGGCGCTGACACCACGCCGCCGACCCTCCTCGATCCCAACCTGGAGGTGACGACCGTGCTGAACACCGGTCTCACGCAGCCGCTGGGAATCGTCTTCCTCGCCGCCAACGACTTCTTCGTGCTCGAGAAGGCGTCGGGTCAGGTAAAGCGTGTGACCAACGGCGTTCTCCAGCCCACACCGGTGCTCGACCTCGCCGTGAACTCGGCGTCGGAACGCGGGCTTCTCAGCATGGCGCTCGACCCGAACTTCGCAACCAACAACTTCGTGTACATCCGCTGGACCGAGAGCAGCACCGGTGTCGACACCGGTGTCACGGCCAACGTGCCGCTGCTGGGGAATCGCGTCGATCGGTTCTTCTGGAACGGCTCGTCGCTCACGTTCGACCGAAACGTCTTGCAATTGCGGGCGCGGCAGACCGACAACGTCGCCACGCCGAACCACCCCGGCACCAACAACGCCAACGAGAACGGCAACCACAACGGCGGCGTGATCCGCTTCGGGCCCGATGGCAGGCTGTACGTCTTCATGGGTGACGCCGGCCGCCGCGGCTGGATGCAGAACCTGCCCAACGGTCCGTTCCTCACTGCGCCGTTCGTCGACGACACCTTCGGCGGCCCCGAGCCCGACAACGCCCACCTCACCGGCGTGGTCCTCCGCGTGAATAGCGACGGCTCCACTCCCGCCGACAACCCGTTCTTCGCCGCGGGCGCCTCGCTGGGTGGCGAGGTCGGCGCGAACATCCAGAAGATCTACTCCTACGGCCATCGCAACGGCTTCGGCATGGCGTTCGATGCCGCCACCGGATTCCTCTGGGTCACCGAGAACGCCGACGACGCGTACAGCGAGATCAACCGGGTCATCCCCGGTATGAACGGCGGATGGATCCAGGTCATGGGCCCGCTCGCCCGCTTCGCCGACTTCAAGTTCATCGAGACCACGCAATTCAACCAGGCCCTGCAGCAGATCCGCTTCCCGCCAACGCGGCTGCCTTACACCGCCGCCGCGGCGGCTTCGCGGATGCTCATGCTGCCCGGCGCGGTCTATGTGGACCCGAACTTCAGCTGGCGCTACGAGGTCGGTCCCTCCGGCACCGCGTTCGTGCAGGGCAACGCGCTGGGTGCGGAGTACGCAGGCACGTTGTGGATCGGCTCGGCCCGCGCCAACTCGCAGGTCGGCGCTAACGGCGGCTCGCTCTACCGCTTCAAGATGACCGCCGATCGACTCCACGTCGATGTCAGCGCCGACCCACGCCTCGCCGATCGCGTCGCCGACAACCTCTTCCGCGCCCAGAAGTTCGAGGGCACCGAGAGTGAGACGATCCGCATCGGCACCGGCTTTGGCATCACGCCCGACATCGTGCAAGGTCCCGACGGCAACCTGTACGTCGTGTCGAACACCGACAACGCGATCTACAAGATCAGCCGCGCTCCCTCGGCCGGACCGACCCAGGCCGAACAGGAAGACACGTTCCAGATCACCGGTGGAAAGGTGGAATCTCGATGAACACGCTCACACAGCACTCGCTTGCGTTCCTCGGCGTCCTGCTCGCGGCCTCCGGCTCGTCGATCGCCGCGGCACAGGATCTCATCAGCAACGGCGGGTTCGAGACCGGCTTCGCTGGCTGGACCCGCGTCGATCAGCTCGGCAGCGACGGCTCGTACGCGCTGCAGACTGGCACGCTCTCCCCGGTCAACGGGTTCACGGTGCCCGGGCCGCGGGAAGGCCTGCGGGCGGCGATGTCCGACTCCGCCGGCCCCGGTTCGCACGCGCTCTATCAGGACTTTGTGGTCCCGGCGTTTGTCCCCGGTGCGACGCTGAAGTTCTCGATCTTTGTGAACAACGGTGCGACTGCGTTCTCAACCCCGAATTCGCTCGACTTCTCCACCCCAGCGCTGAACCAGCAGGCCCGGGTCGACATCCTCCGCGCCAACGCCGATCCGTTCAGCCTGGCGCCCGCTGATGTGCTGCTCAACGCATTCCAGACCGCGCTGAACTCGCCCCTCGTCACTGGGTACAACGACTTCACGATCGACGTCGGCGCACTGCTCGCGGCCAACGCCGGTCAGACGCTGCGGCTGCGCTTCGCCGAGGTCGACAACGTGAACTTCTTCAACTTCGGCGTCGACGCAGTCAGCCTGACCATCATTCCCGCGCCCGCGACGCTGGGCTTGCTGGGTATCGGCGTGCTGGCCGCGGGTCGTCGTCGTCGCTGAGAGACTCCCGCAGGTGAGACAGCGCGTGTCCGTTCCGGACACACTGGACTTGGCGTTCCGCTGGAACTTGTGGCGGTGCACCGTGGCCACGTTGACCTTCGCCGGTTCCGCCGCGTGCCGGTGCTGCTTTGCTGTCGCAAGTGTGGCCTCGGAATTCTGCACGATTCTCGCAGCTCGACAACACGATCCGCGCCTCGGCGCGACATCGGTAGTGTCCCCGCTGGAAGAGAGTGCCCCGCGCACGACATCAACGAGTCGGCATCACGTTCACGGAATCACGTTCACGGCATCACCGAGGTAACCCCATGACTAACCCGCGTTCGTTCGTTGCGTTGTCCCTGCTCGTCTGCTCCGGCGCGTGCGCCGATGTCGCGGTGCTCACGCCCGTCGCCGACAACACGTTGTACCTCAGCAGCACCGGCGGCGTCTCCAACGGCTCGGGCACGGCCATGTTCGCAGGCACAACCGCCGACCTGAGCGCCAGTCCGAGGCGAGCGCTCCTGCGTTTCGACATCGCGTCGATCGTGCCCGCCGGGGCCACGGTCGTCTCCGCCTCGCTCACCCTTGTCGAGGGCGGGTCGAACTTCGACGAGACCACCTGCACCGTGCACCGCGTCTCCGCTTCGTGGGGCGAGGGCACCTCGGTCGCCGCCGGCGGCCAGGGCGGCGGCACGCTTGCTCAGACGGGCGATGCCACCTGGCTCTTCCGCTTCTTCCCCGGATCGGCATGGACCAACCCCGGCGGTGATTTCAATCCGTCCGCTTCGGCTTCGCTCGGTGTCGGCGCCGGCGCTGCGTTCACCTGGACCTCAGGCCAACTCGCCGCCGACGTGCAGGACATGGCGGCCAATCCGGCCGCGAACTTCGGCTGGCTGATCCGCGGCGAGGAGTCGCTCACCAAGACCGCCAAGAAGTTCTCCACCCGCGAGAACGTTGCCGAGAACCGGCCAAAGCTCGAGCTCCGCTTCTTCGCCACCTGCGCCGGCGACCTCAACTCCGACGGCTTTGTGGACGACAGCGACTTCGTGTCTTTCGCCGGGGCGTACAACACCCTCGACTGCGCCGATCCGACGATGCCCGCCGGTTGCCCGGCGGACCTGAATTTCGACGGGTTTGTGGACGATTCCGACTTCGTGCAGTTCGCCGCCGCCTACGACACGCTCGTTTGCCCGTAATGCCCAACCGATCAGCACGCACGCCCGTGATTGTCCGTGCGGTGTTCCGGGGCCAGATTCCCGCTGTTTCACAGCCTTGTGTTCCAGAATTCGCTTCGCCGGCACTTCGGGTTGTGGTACAACCGCTCCGCAGCTTTCTTTCGTGCGCACCGCTCTCGCGTGCCCATGGCGGAGTGTGATCTGCCATGGCGGGAGAGTTCCATTGAATCCGATACGTTGCTTGGCGTCGATGCTCCGCTCTGGTCCGCTGTTCTGCATCGTCGCGTGCCTGCTCGCGAGTGCGGCATTCGTGCCAGTGGCCCAGGCGGGCGAGAAACGTAAGCCTTCGGTGCTGATCGTGCACACGGTGCCATTGTTCATCGGAGACGTGCAGACCAAGCTGAGTTCATCCGGGTTGTTCGCGGCCGTCGACCTGTTCAACGCCGCGGCCGGCACACCCACGCTGGCCGTGCTTAAGGCGTACGACGCGGTGCTGGTCGCCAGCAACAACAGCTTCTCGAACCCGGTGACCCTCGGCAACAACCTGGCCGACTACGTAGATGCCGGAGGCGGCGTCGTGAACGCCGCGTACTCCGTGGGTTCGGTTTCTCCTCCCGCCGGACGCTGGAATCCGGGATATCTGTGCATGTCTCCCGGCGCGGGCCTTGCCAACACAGCCGCGTCGCTCGATCTTTCTTCGATCACCGATCCGAACCACGCGATCCTGATCGGAGTGGGCGCCTTGAGCACCCAGTTCGGCTACCGCATCAATCAGAACTCGGTCGTCGCGGGCGCCACCGTCGTCGCACGGTGGACCGGCGGCAACGTGTTCGTCGCCACCGGCCCGCTCCCCGGGCGCGTCGATCTCAACCTCGACCCTCTCTCCAAAGACGTCAACTTCGGCGGCTGGAACCCCGCGACCGACGACGGCGTGAAGCTGATGGTCAATTCGCTTCTGTACGTCATGCGCCCCAAGGTGCTGCTGGTCTCCGCCGATGCTGACGTGCATGCCGCCGACGTGCAGGCCAAACTCAAGTCCACGGGCACACTCGGGCAGGTGGACCGGTTCGATGCCGCGGCGGGCACTCCCACGCTTGCCCAACTCCAGAACTACGACGCGGTTCTCACGTGGAGCAATTTCAATTTCAGCAACTCTACCGCGCTCGGCAACGTGCTGGCAGACTTTGTCGATGCGGGCGGCGGAGTTGTTTCCGCAACGTTCGCAAATACAGAGAACTTCTTGGCCCGTCGTCTGGGTGGGCGCTGGATCTCCGGCGGCTACGAGATCATCCCCGGCGCGAGCGGTGCCGCGACCGGTGCCGCAACCAGCGGTGCCAAGCCGTACTTCTCCCATCCCATCCTGTCCGACTTCTTCACGCTGGACGGCGGCACCGGCAGTTTCCGTCCGATCACGACGGCGGTGAACGCCGGCGGCCTCATCGTCGCCAAGTGGTCCGACGGCAAGACCCTCGCCGCCGTCTCGACAAAACTCCCGAACCGCGCCGATCTTGGCATGTATCCACCATCGAGCACCGTCGGCGGCGCGAGTTTCTGGCAGGTCGGCACCAACGGCGACAGCCTGATGGCCAGCGCCCTGCTTTACACCGTCAAGCCCTACGTGGCCACCGTCGCGGCCGAACTCTTCGCGCTCTCCGATCTGTCTTCGAAGCTCGCCGCATCGCGTCGCTTCAGCGGCGTCGTCGCGCTCGATGCACGCTCCGGCACGCCCGACGCCGCGACTCTTGCACCATTCAGTGCTGTGGCAACGTGGTCGCAGTATCGATACGCCGACGCCGACGCGCTCGGAAACAGGCTCGCCGATTATGTGGACGCCGGCGGCGGCGTGGTCGTCGCGAAGAACGGGAACACCACGTACAGCTTCCCGGCGGGCCGCTGGCGACCCGAAGGGTACGAGATCTTCCCGTCTCCTCTTCCGGATACCTATGGCTCAGGAGAGCAGGGCTTGGGATTGATCTTGGAGCCCAGCCATCCGATCGCATCCTTCGTCCGCACGTTCCAGATTGCGCAGAACTTCTATTGCCCGTATCCGCTTCCTCGTGGCCGCACCATCATGAAGGGGACCGATGGCACCATGCTGGCGAGCGTGCACAACTTCCTGAAGCGCGCCGACCTGGGCTACTGGCCCGTCTCCGACGGTTTCGCGAGCGGCTGGAATCACCTCACCGACGGCGCCTGGCTCGCAGCCAACGCCCTCGAGTTTGTCGTCCGCGCCAAGCCCTGCCCCGGTGACTTGAACGGCGACAGCGTCGTCGACGACGCCGACTTCTCGCTGTTTGTCGGGTACTACGACACGCTGCTCGACCCGCGCGGCGATCTCACCGGCGATGGCAACACCGAGGACGCCGACTTCTCCGTCTTCGCCCGCGGGTACGACAACCTGCTTTGCCCATGACGGACGTTCCCGGACGGCGATTGGGTCCCAAGCCGCGGTTTTCGCTTGCGACTGCATCCCTCGCCCGTAAACTGAGGCGAGGAGTCCTCATGCGCATGCCGTTCGCGTTTCGTTCTTTCGTTTTCGCGGCCGTCGCCTTGGCCGTTTTGTTGCCGGGTGTTGCCCGTGCGCAGCCCCGCGATGTCGCCGACGACATCTTTTATCACTTCATGCCCATCAGCTGGCGCGATAGTGACAACGACCAGTACCGCTTCGGCGACTTCAACGGCATGACCGCCAGCCTCGACTACCTCCAGACCCTCGGTGTGACCGCGGTTTGGATGAACCCGATCTTTCCGTCCGCCGCGTACCACGGGTATCAGCACGGCGACGCCAGCCAGATCAACTCCCGCTTCGGCACCGAGGCTCAGTTTCTCTCCTTCGTCAATGCCGCCCACGCCCGCGGGATCAAGGTCTACCTCGACTTCGTGGCCTATGGCATCAGCCACAACTCCATCTGGTACAACAACGCCCGCAACAACCCCAGCAGTGTCTACGACCAGTGGCTCGCGTTCACCAACGGCTCGAACACCCAGTACACCGGCTACGCGTTTAACACTTGGGACGGTGCGAGCGTCGGCTTCATTCACTGGAACCTGAACAACGCCAACGCCGTCAACCTGAACATCCAGTGGGCCCGCAAGTGGCTTGACCCCAACAACGACGGCAACCCCTCCGACGGCGTCGACGGCTTCCGCCTCGATCACGCGTACTCGAGCGCCCCCGAAGGCTGGGGTGCGACCATCAGCTTCTGGTCCACCTGGAAGCAGGCCCTGCAGGTGACCAAGCCCAACGTGTTCACCTTCGCCGAGCAGGGCGACTGGGGCAACTACGGCACTGACCTGTTGCCCGCGTTCGATGCCGCGTTCACCAAGCCCTTCGAGTTCGCCGCCCGCAGCGCGCTTTCAAGCGAGACCGCGCAGGGCCTCTACGACTCCATGGCCGCCACGCTTGCCGCGCTCCCGGGCGGGAAGCCCCAGCCCGGCAAGACCTCGCTCGCCATTCTCGGCGATCACGATGTCGGTCGCCTCGCCTCCGACATCGGCGCCAGCGGCGGAACCGCCGGCCGTGCCAAGGCCGCCGCCGCGGTGCACATGCTCCAGCCCTTGCCGCCCATCATCTATTACGGCGATGAGATCGGCATGACCGGGACCAAGCAGTCCTACGGCAGCGATGCCGACGACATCCCGATGCGAGAGCCCTTCAAGTGGAACGCCGTCGCCGGGCCGCCGATGTCGAACTACTGGCTCAAGGCCAGCAATGCGCTCGTCCGCACCAACTCGTTCTCCAAGAACAACGACGGCAAGAGCGTGCAGGAACAGTCGGGCGTCGCCGGCTCGCTGCTCGAGACCTATCGCACGCTCGGCACGCTCCGCAAGAACAACGCGGCCCTCCGCCGCGGCGACTACAACGCCGTCCCCGCCAGCGGCGGCAAGGTCTGGGCCTTCACGCGAGATTACAACCCGGGCACCATCGGGAGAACGACTCTCCTCGTCGCCATCAACCTCGCGGGCACCACGCAGAACACGTCGCTGAATCTCGCCGGCTACTCGATCCCCGCCGGCGGCTCGACTGTGACCGACATCGTCTCGTCCGCGTCGCTCGCGGCTATCACCACTGGCAACGCCGGCGCGTACACGCTCAGCATCCCCGCGTACTCCTACCGCGTGCTCAGCGTGACCATCACGCCGCCGCTGCCGCCCTCGCCCCTGACCGACGGCATCGCGATCCCCTCCGATCTCGGCATCACCGACGACCCCGACGGGTTCGCGATCGCGACCCAGGCGTGCGCCACCTCCTTCGGCGACAACAACGCCGAGCTGAATCAGATGTACGCCCGCGCCACCCGCGGCGGCGTCTACGTCGGCCTTACCGGCAACCTGCCTACCGACGGCACCGCCCTCGCGCTCTTTGTCGACACCGGCGCTCCGGGCCAGAACATCCTCAACACCGCGACCGCCGGCAACCCGCCCGCGGGTCTGCAGGACATCAGTGGCACGCGCTTCGATGCTGGCTTCGCGCCGTCGACGCTCTTCTGGGTGAATGCCGCGGGATCGGTGTATGTCGATCAAGTGTCGTTGCCCAACGGCGCCGCGGCGACCAAGACCTACCTCGGCCGCAGCACCGCCGACACCGGCAACGGCATCCTCACCGGCGGCACCAACCCGACCGGCGTGCAGGTCGCGCTCGATCGCACCAACACGGCGGGTGTCACCGGTGCCTCCGCCGCCAACGCTTCCACCGCGACCAAGGGCTTTGAGTTCTATATCCCCTTCGGCGCCCTGGGCCTGAACCCTGCGAGCTGCGGCAAGGTCCGCCTGATGGCCGCGATCGTGCAGAGCGACGGCACGTTCGGCAACCAGATCCTGCCGCCGCTGAGCGCGGGTTCGGCCGGGCTCGGGATCGATCCCAACTTTGCGACCCTCGCGGGCACGCAGTTCGCCACCTTTACGCTGCCGAACAAGGCGGACTTCAACCTCGACACCTACGTGGACGACGGCGACTTCGTGGTCTTCGCCGACGCGTACAACATCCTGGCCTGCACCGATCCGGCGATGCCCGCGGGCTGCCCGGCGGACCTGAACGCCGACGGGCTTGTGGACGACTCTGATTTCGTGATGTTCTCGACCGCCTACGACGCGTTGGTCTGTCCGTAAAGACGAGCCGTGACCAGAGGCGTCGCGGTTATGGGACCATTCGGTAACGTCTCAACGTGCCAGTTTTTGATTGCGGCCAGTGGCTGGAACCGGTACGCTGTCACCTTCGCGGCGTGCGGGATCGCGGGACGATTGGCGTTCCGTGTCGAGGTCTGAAGTCGCGTCGCTGTTCGTGGGAGTTGCTCGACAACACGTTGTACGTCTTCACGTGTGTGCCGAGGGATCGGCCGGGGTCTGCATGTCGACCGCGGCTTCAAGAGAGAGGAAGCTCTGAAATGTCGAATCTGAATCGCTCCGTCCTTTCGCGCGCCCTGACGCTCGGCCTGCTCGCCGGCGTTTCAAGCGGCGTCGCCTTCGCCGCGCCCGGCGACAACGGCCCGGCCAAGTCCGACAAGGTCGGTATCTACGAGCCTTGGGACATCATTCAGGGACGCGTCGCCGACGCCGCCTTGGGCGAGAAGGCGTTCGTGCGTCCCTTCGGCGGGCGGCAGGTGCTGCTCGACATGGACAAGATCAAGATGCAGTTGGCTGGCGCTCCGATGGAGGCCGCCGACCAGCCCTTCGCTGGTCGAGCGGCGGCCGCGGTGATCGCCCTGCCCAAGCCCGACGGCTCGTTCGAGCGCTTCGAGATCGAGGAGTACTCGATCATGGAGCCTGGTCTCGCCGCTCAGTACCCCGACTTCAAGACCTACAAGGGCACGTCGCTCGACAGCCCGCAGTCCGAGGTCCGCATCGACGTGACGACGCTGGGCTTCCGCGCCCAGGTGCTCAGCAGCGAGGGCTCGTACTGGATCGACCCGGTCACGATGGGCGACACGACGATGTACACGTCGTATCACAAGCGTGACCTGATGGGCAACCCGAACTGGCAGTGCTACTTCGAGCACGATCCCGCAAACCACATCACGCCAGAGGAGCAGAATCCCTTCATCGACCGCACCGCGACCGGTACCGTTCGGCGCGACTTCCGCATCGCGGTCGCCGCGACTGGTGAATACACCGCGTTCTTCGGCGGAACCGTCGCAAACGGCCTCGCCGGCGTTGTGGCGTGCGTGAACCGCGTGACCGGCGTCTACGAGAAGGACTTCGCCGTCCGTCTCATTCTCGTCGCCAACAACAACCTCATTATCTACACGAACGCGGCGACCGATCCCTTCGCCAACGCCGTCACCGGAGCCCAGCTCACCGTCAATCAGACCACCATCGATACGCAGATCGGCTCCACCAACTACGACGTCGGTCACATGGTCTGCACTGATCCGGGTGGCGGTCTTGCCCAGCTTGGCGTGGTCTGCACCACCAGCAAGGCCCGCGGCGGCACCGGCCTCTCGTCCCCGACCGGCGACGCGTTCTACATCGATTACGTCGCCCACGAGCTCGGCCACCAGTTCGGCGGCAACCACACGTTCAACAGCGGCGTGTGCGCCGCCAATCGAAACGCCGCGACCTCGGTCGAGCCCGGGTCCGGATCGACCATCATGGCCTACGCCGGCATCTGCGGCGGCGATGACCTGCAGGCGAACTCCGACCCCTACTTCCACAGCCGCTCGATCGACGAGATCACGGCCCACGTCAACTCCCGTACCTGCGACGTCGAAGTCCCGATCGCGAACGCGATCCCGACCGCCAACGCCGGCAGCGCCTTCACCATCCCGATCGGCACTCCCTACACCCTCACCGGGTCCGGCAGCGACGGTGACGGCGACGCCCTCACCTACTGCTGGGAGCAGCGCATCGCGGGCAGCGCATCTCAGGCCGCCGTCAGCGGGAACTTCCCCGACGTCGGCACCAACCCCTACCAGCGCTCCCTCAACCCCGTGACCGTCGCCACCCGTCAGTTCCCCCGCAATTCCAACCTCCTCGTCAACACCCTGCTCAAGGGCGAGACGCTGCCAGCGACCACCCGGGCGATTCCCTACCGCCTCACCGTGCGTGACAGCAAGGGCGGCCAGAACTTCGCCGATGTGAGCATCACCTCGACGACCGCGGCTGGACCGTTCACGGTTACCGCTCCGAACACCGCCGTCTCGCTGCCCGGCCTCAGCACCCAGACCGTCACCTGGAACGTCGCCGGCACCACCGCCAACGGCGTCAACACCGCCAACGTCGCGATTGAGCTCTCTACCAACGGCGGCGTCAGCTTCACCACCACGATCCTCGCCAGTACCGCCAACGACGGTTCGGAAACCATCACGGTTCCCAACATCGCCACCACTCAGGGCCGCGTCCGCGTCCGCGCGATCGGCAACATCTTCTTCGACATCTCCAACGTCAACTTCACCATCACCGCCGCCGCGGCACCGTCGAACCCGACCAGCCCGGTCGCGTCGCCCTCGGCCATCTGCGCCGGCGGCACCAGCTCGCTCTCCGTCACCGTGCCCCCGGCCGGTCAGGTCATCGACTGGTTTACCGGATCCTGCGGCGGCACGCTCGTCGGAACCGGCAATCCTCTTGTCGTCAGCCCCGGCGCAACCACCACCTACTTCGCCCGCGCCCGCCGCACTGCCGACAACGCGGTCTCGGCCGGCTGCGCCTCGGTCACTGTCACCGTCAACCCCAACCCGGTCGCTCCGACCAGCATCACCGCCAGCGCCAACAACATCTGCCAGTACGACCCGGGCACCATCACCTTCAACGCCATCGGCGGTTCCGGCAGCTCGATCCAGTGGTTCTCCGGCTCCTGCGGCGGCACCCTCATCGGCACCGGCCTCGGGTCGTTCGTCGTCAACTCGCCCAGCGTCACCACCACCTACTTCGCCCGCTGGGTGAACTCCTGCGGTGTGTCGAGCTGCGCCAGCGTGACGATCAACGTCCGCAACTGCCCCGCCGACTTCAACTGCGACACCTTCGTCGACGACAGCGACTTCGTCACCTTCTCCGACGCCTACACGCTCCTGCTCTGCTCAGATCCCAGCATGCCCGCGGGTTGCCCGAGCGACCTCAACGGCGACACCTTCGTCGATGACTCCGACTTCGTGCTCTTCTCCGACGCCTACAGCGCCCTGCTCTGTCCCTGACCCGCGCCGGATCTGCTCGTAACGTGTTCGTAACGAGCAGAACGCGATCCAAGATGCACCCTACGCGCCGCGGCGCCCGAGTCCTTCGTCAACACGACGAAGGACGGGCGCCGCGGCGTTTTCTTGTATAATGAAGACATGCCCCTTGCCTGCAATCTCCTGATTGCAGCTCGCTCGACGGGGTGCGTTGCGTGTTCCCCCGTCGACGCCGCTCGGGCCATTCTCTATCCAAAGCGGAAGGAGTCGCCATGCTTGGTTCACGCTTCGCCGCGCTCGCCGCGGCCGCTGTATCCATTATCGGAACCGGGGCGCTCGCGCAGCGCTCTACCCCCCTGCAGTTGCTTCCGCCCACCGGAGCCGCCAACGACCGGTTTGGCTTCGCGGTCGCCGTCGACGGTGACACGATGATCGTGGGCGCCTCGCAGGACGACGTGGGCGCCAACGCCGATCAGGGATCGGCCCACGTGTACCGCTGGACCGGCTCGGGCTGGGTCTTCGAGACCACGCTCACCGCCGGCGATGGCGCTGCTGGCGATTTCTTTGGCATCGGCGTCACTCTCTTCGGAGATACCGCACTCGTCGGAGCCCGCAACGACGATGTGGGCGCGAACGCCGATCAAGGATCGGTCTATGTCTTCACCCGAAGTGGAACCGCTTGGACCCAGCAGGCCAAGCTGACGGCCTCCGATGGTGCGGCGGGCGACTACTTCGGCTTCTCCGTCGCCTTCTCCGGGGAGACCGCCATCATCGGAGCACACTGGGACGACATCGCTTCCAGCACCAATCAGGGCTCCGTCTACGTCTTCACCCGCAGCGGCACCACGTGGAGTGAACAGGCCAAGCTGATCGCTGCCGACGGCGTGCCGAACGATAACTTCGGATACTCCGTCGCCGTCTTTGGTGAAACCGCCGTCGTCAGCGCGTACACCGACGATGTGGGTGCCAACACCGATCAAGGCTCGGCCTACGTCTTCACTCGCAGCGGCACGACCTGGACCCAGCAGGCCAAGCTCACCGCCTTCGACGGCGCAACGCTTGACAACTTCGGCGTCTCCATCGCGATGTCCGGCGAGACTGTACTGGTTGGCGCATGGAACGACGACATCGGTGCCACCACCAACCAAGGCTCGGCCTATGTCTTCACGCGTTCCGGTGCCGCCTGGAGTCAGCAGGCGAAGCTGACGGCCGCCGACGGCGCCTCATTCGATGTCTTCGGCTGGTCATTGGCTCTGCTTGGAGATACCGCGATCATCGGCGCGCGGGACGACGATGTGGGTGCGAGCGCCGATCAAGGCTCCGCCTACGTCTTCACCCGCAGCGGCACGACCTGGACCCAGCAGGGCAGGCTCACCGCTCCCGATGGTGCGCCGGGAGATTTCTTCGGCTTCTCCATCGCACTTTCCGGTGACACCGCGGTGGTCGGGGCGTACTTCGATTCGGTCGGCGCCATCACCAATCAAGGGTCCGCGTGGGTCTTCTCGCGGATCGGCACCCGCTGGATCGGGCCGGACTTGAAGCTCCTCGCCTCTGACGGCGCGGCTAACGACCAATTCGGCTTCTCCGTCGCGACCTTCGGCGATACTGCCGTGGTCGGGGCGTTCGGCGACGATGTCGGTGCCAACACCGATCAAGGCTCCGCCTACATCTTCACCCGCAGCGGCACGACTTGGACGCAGCAGACCAAGCTCACCGCCTCCGACGGCGCGGCAACCGACCGATTCGGCATCTCAGTCTCTCTCTCCGGCGACACCGCCGTGGTCGGGGCGTACTTTGACGATGTCGGTGCCAACCCCGATCAAGGCTCGGTCTATGTTTTCACCCGCAGCGGCACGACTTGGACCCAGCAGGCCAAGCTCACCGCCTCCGACGGCGCGGCCAACGACCAATTCGGCAACCAAGTCGCCCTTTCCGGCGACACCGTCGTGGTCGGGGCGTACCGCGACGATGCGGGCGCCAACACCGATCAAGGCTCCGCCTACATCTTCACCCGCAGCGGCACCACCTGGACCCAGCAGGCCAAGCTCACCGCCTTTGACGGCGCTGCCGGCGACCTGTTCGGCTACTCCGTCGCGACCTTCGGCGAGACTGCCGTGGTCGGGGCGTACACCGACGATGTGGGCGCCGTCCCCGATCAAGGCTCCGCCTACGTCTTCACCCGCAGCGGCATCACCTGGACCCAGCAGGCACAGCTCACCGCCTCCGACGGCGCGTCATTCGAGAACTTTGGCATCGCCGTCTCGATCTCTGGCGAGACGGTGCTGGTTGGAGTCTGGAGAGACTTGATCGGAGCCAACAGCAATCAAGGCTCCACCTACGTCTTCACCCGAAGCGGCACCATCTGGACCCAGCAGGCCAAGCTTACTGCCGCCGACGGAGCCGCCAGCGACTTCTTCGGTTACTCCGTCGCCCTCTCCGGCGACACGGCAATCGTCGCAGCGCGGGACGACGATGTCGGCACCAACGCCGATCAAGGCTCGGTCTACGTCTTCACCCGCAACGGGACGATCTGGACTCAGCAGGCCAGATTCACCGCCGCTGACGGCGCTGCCGGCGACCAGTTCGGCCTCTCCGTCGCCCTCTCCGGCGACACCGCTGTGGTCGGGGCGCATAACGACGATGTCGGTGCCAACACCGATCAAGGCTCGGCGTGGATCTACGACGTTCCCGCCGACGACTTCTCGCTCGCCCACAACGACGTGATCGATTGGTCGTATCCGACGCTCGCCGCGGCTCTGCTCCCGGCCATCACCGGGCAGCAGATCACCGCGACCGAGGCGGCGTGGCGATCTGTCGGCAGCCTGAACACCTTCGGGCGGTCGCTCGGCTTCTTCGGCTCCGGCGACATCCGAACACCCTCAAACTCGGTGCTTGATCTGAGCGGCTCGTCGGCGCTCGCCGCGGCCTTCGGATCGAACATTGAGATCTTCGGCCAACTCCGTTCCGCGGGGTTTGTGAACCTCACCGCCGACGCCTTCACTCTCGGCTCGCGGGCCACGCTGACGGCACGGGCCAACTCGTCCTTGTTCATCAACGCACCCGCCGCGCTGCTCCAGGGCCAGACCCGTCTGGAGCAGGGCGCTTCGGTGACGTTCTCCGGCGTCGCGTCCGCGTTTGGTCCCACCATCTGCGGCTTGGAATCGTCGCTGGCCGCCGGGGGTACCTTCACCAACTTCGACACCTTCGCGATCTCGGCCGGCACTCTCAGCTTGCCGCTGTTCGACAATCGCAGCGCTCTCAACATCTTCGGCTCCAGCGCCGTCTTCGGTTCCTTCACCAACAACATCGGCGCGTTGACGACCATCCGCTCCGGCACCCTCTTTGTCTTTGGTTCGCTGACCAACAACGGCTCCATTGTCGGCATCGTCTGCTCCGGATGCCTGGAGACCGTCGCCGCTGCGACCCCGGGACTCGATGTCGGCGGAGCTCTCACCCTCGGCTCGGACGCCAATCTCGTCCTGCCGTTCGCCGACGCCGTCGTCCGCGTGGGAGGCCACTACGACTGCGCCATCAACAGCAACAACCGCTACGACATGCGCCAGGCTAGCCTGCGCCTCGAGGGCATCGGCACCGAGCAGCTGCTCGAGGCCATGTCCACGGACATCGGTCCCAGCCCGACAGGACTGGACCGCGCCCTCGCCGGCCACTACCCCGTCGGCACCCTGGAGATCGGTCCTGCGCCCTCCACGGTTCGACTCGTGGACGCACGTGACAACGACGGGCTCGGCCAAGGCGTGTGCGAAGCTATCTATGTTCAGGAACTGCGCATCGGGGCCGGTTCCCGCCTCGCCAACACCGGCTGCGTGAAGATCTACTACAGCACCCTGGTGAACAGCGGCACGGTGGACGTGCCCGGCAACCTGGTCGCGCTCGCTGCCGCGTGCCCGGGCGACTTCAACAACGACAACTTTGTCGACGACGCGGACTTCGTGATCTTCGCCAACTCGTACAACCTGCTCGACTGCGCCGATCCGGCGATGCCGGCGGGCTGCCCGTCCGATCTCAACGGCGACGCCTTGGTCGACGATGCTGACTTTGTCATCTTCGCAAATGCCTACAACGAGCTTCTCTGCCCATAAGCGGCATCATCCATCATGATCCCCAGGCGCCCGGCCCTTTGGCCGGGCGCTTTCTTGCGTCGAGGAGTTCACCGTGGGTTCCACGGGGTCTGCATCGCTGCAACCCAGAAACGAACGCCTCCCCATGCTTGACACATCCGCTATCGTCACACCGAGGTCAGAGAACTTGATCGCAAAGGGGACACTCGAATGCTGAATCTGTTTGAGCGTGCCGGCATCTGCGCCGGGCTTGCGTTGTCCTCGATCGCGTCCGCGCAGGTGCTGGAAAGCCGCCTGCTCGTGAACACGCTCCGCCGCCCGGTCTTCATGACCGCCGCGCCCGGCGACTCGTCGCGTCTCTACATCGTCGAGAAGCAGGGCTTCATCCGCATCCTGCAGAACGGCGTGCTGCAGTCGACTGCGACGCCGTTTCTGAACATCGATGCCGTCGTCGGCGGCGGAACCAGCAGCAACAGCGAGCAGGGTCTCTTGGGTTTGGCGTTCCACCCCGACTACCAGACCAACGGCCGCTACTTCGTCTACTACACCAACAACTCCGGCCACACCACGCTTGTTGAGCGCAGCCGCAGCGCGGCTAGCCCTGACTTGAGTACCACGACGTCGCGCACGATTCTCACCATCAACCGCACCGCCACCAACCACCTCGGCGGCTGGATCGGATTTGGGCCCGACGGCTTCCTCTACATCGCCTCCGGTGATTCCGGCGGCGGGTGTGATCCGAGCAACGTGGCCCAGAACGCCAACGAGCGTCGCGGCAAGATCCTCCGCATCAACGTCGACGCCGACGATTTCCCTGCCGATGCGAACGAGAATTTCGGCATCGTCGCCGCCAATCCGTTCGCGGCGTCAGGCGGCAACCCCGCGATCTGGCTCACGGGCCTCCGCAACCCGTGGCGCCCCAGTTTCGATCGTGCCACCGGCGACTTCTACATCGCCGATGTCGGCCAGAACCAGCGCGAAGAGATCAACTTCGTCGCCGCGGGATCGGCGAGCACGCCCATCCGGAACTTCGCTTGGCCATGGTTCGAGGGTGACCTCGCCAATACTTGCAACAAGACCGGCACCATCAGCGGCACCAAGGTCGATCCGATCCACGTCTACGACCACAACACCGGCTGCTCGGTCACCGGCGGCTATGTCTACCGCGGCTCGGCCATCAACCCGCTCCGCGGCACGTACTTCTTCGCCGACTACTGCGACGCCAAGATCTGGTCGTTCCGCTACACGCCCTCGGCAGGCAAGACCGAGTTCCTTGACCGCACCGAAGAGCTCCGTGCCGCGGGCGTCGACATCGGCAGCATCGTGTCCTTTGCCGAGGACTCTGAGGGCGAGATGTATGTGATCGACCAGGGCTCGGGCACCAACGGCGAGATCTGGAAGATCGTCCGCGCCTGCACCGAGGACCTCGACAACTCGAGCGGCGTCGACGACGCCGACTTCGTGCTCTTCGCCGGCGCGTACAACCTCTTGCTCTGCAGCGACCCGTCCATGCCCGCCGGCTGCCCCGCCGACTTCAACCGCGACGGTAACGTGGACGACGCCGACTTTGTGCTCTTCGCCGATGCGTACGACACGCTCTTGTGCCCGTAACCCGAGCGCCGGGGAAATTTCGAACCCCGACAAAGTGAACTTTGTTCTTTCAGCTCTTCGACCTCTTGGAGCCCTTCGAGCCCTTTGAGTTGAAAGCCTTTCTCTGTGCCTCTGTGTCTCAGTGGTGAGTTCTTCCCGATCACCGCCGTGTTGCCAGTTCCATGCCGCTCTTGCCGATCACCTTCTCGGCGTAATCGTTCATCGCGTCGCGCAATTGCTCGAAGCTCTCCAGCACGTAGTAGATCGGCTGGTAGTGATCGATCTCGAAGGGCGTCTCGCAGACGCGTTCGAGGTCGAACGGGCGCCACTCGGGAACCGGGCGTTCCTTGCAGGGCTCGGCCGATTGCGGGCCGTTCTTGGTTCGTTCCCAGACGCCGTTGAGCGAGTACGCGCTCTCGGCGTGGCTGCTGACCAGGCCGCTGCCGTAGACCTTCACCTTGCCGTCTTCCTTGATCAAGCCGAACTCAACGGTGAACCAGAAGAGCCGTCCGAGCCGCTCGATGTGCTCGGGGTCGTCGCAGAGCAGCGACGCGCGGCCATAGGTCTGCAGGAAGTCGGCGAAGACCCGCAGCGCGTGCAGCGGCACATGGCCGAAGACGTCGTGGAAGATGTCGGGTTCGGGCAGATAGTCCATCACCTCGCGCGGGCGGATGAGCACGGTGGTGGGGAACTCGCGCTGCGCGAGGCAGGCGAAGAAGGCCTTGGCGGGCAGGTAGCCGGGCACGCCGTAGGACGCCCACGACGAGACCGAGTGCAGAAACTTGTTGATGCCGTCGAGCCTGGTGCCCTTGGTGAGCTTCATGCCGCCGGCGACTTCGATGTCCTGATCGAGCACGAGGTCGTCGAGCAGTGGCAGGCGATCGCGGGTGAGGCGGAGGATCTTCATCCCCTCGATGAACTGGCCGCTGACCTGGCTCTCGAGCACGCTCCAGCGCCGGTCGAAGAGATCGCGCCACACATCGTGGTTCTCGCGGGTGTACTTGGTGTAGTGCTGGGTGATGTAGAACGTGTCGGCGTTGATGTCGGCGTGGTGCTGTTCGGGCGCGCGATCAGCGTTGGCTTGGGCTTGCTTGGCCTCATCGCTGTCGATGATGTTGTTGTAGCGGATATCGGATCGCATGGCGTCACACTCCGAGCTGCGGGCGCTGGCCCGCGCGGGCTCCGGGGCATGATACGAACGTGACGCTCCGAAGATGCAAACGCATTTCACCACGGAGATCACCGAGAGCACAGAGGAAGGCAGAGCGGGGAGGACCGACGGTGTGCCTCGGCCGCAAGCTTCCATTGATACCCGCTCATTCCCTGCCTCTCTCCGTGTTCTCCGTGATCTCTGTGGTGAATGTCTTTCTGCCTGGGGCCTTCTCCCGACCCCAAAACAACAGCGCGGGCCGTCCCTTTTCAAGGACGGCCCGCGTGGTCAGAGGCACGCGACTGCGTGCCAAAGTGAGCGTGCAGATCCGCGGCGAGCGAACACAGATCGCGCGGCGTGCATCCTGCGTTGTTCTCGAGGTACCCCGAAGCGGCGTCATCGCGCCCACACTGGCTGGAGCTTCGGCGGATGCCTCTCCCCAAAGCGAGCTCCGCTCGCCGTCCGACCGGGCACGCGCAAACGCGCGGCGGAACGCCCGTCGAACACCATCAGACTACCACGTGCTGTCCGACATCCGCAATAAAAAAACGGCCGATTGTCGGCCGGTTTTGTTCGCATTTTGAGCGGTATTTCTCGTCTATCTCGCCGCCATCCTCCGACGCCGGGCCGCCAACGCGACCGCGCCGAGCAGGATCGAGACCGTCGAGCCGGTCGGGACGTACTGCACGTTGTCGATGTACGCGGCGTTCACATCGTTCGAGGAAAACTTGAACGAGAGATCAACAAACGAGCCGGGCGTGAGCGCGGCGAGCTGATTGGCGTCCAGCGAGAAGCTCGAGATGAACTCGAACTGCTGCACGTTGTCGATGCCGGAGAAGACCGTCCCCAGCAGCAGGTTGCCGAGGTACACCTGCACGCTCGACGCGAGGCCGAAATTCTGGAAAGCGATATCGAACGTGACCACGAAGTACGAGAGCGGACGGACAACTTCCTGAGCGAGCCCCGCGGTGATGCCGAGGCCCGAGGTCATCTGGAACGCCCAGTTGGATTCGTTCCCGGGCATCCACGCCTGGCGCACCGCCTGGCCGTAGGTGAAGGTGTTCTGAGCCTGGAACCAACCGTTGTCGCGATAGGCGCCGCGATCGCCGTCGAAGCCGCCGTTGAACGACTCGACGTTGTGGGTGTCCATGGCGTAGGACTTCCAGGCGAGGGCATAGGCGGTGTTGTTCACCGGGCTGGTGTCGCGGTAAGAGACGCGGATCACCCGCTGGTTGCGGTCGTCGAGCTTGGTGACGTTGTGCTGGCTGGTGCCGTTCAGGTTGGCGTCGTTGCCGCCGAAGTTGGAGACCGAGATCTGTCCCCCGGGGCTGAGGTAGCCGCGGACCTCGAGATCGAGCTGCGCGAGGTCCTTGTAGGTCCAGTTGGCCGGATCAGCGTCGGTCGTATCCACCTCGCGGTTCCACGTCAGAGTCGCGGTCAGGTACGTTCCCTTGCGCAGCGTGTCCTGGGTGACATAGAGGTTACCGATCGGACCCCCGAAGGCGGTGTCCACGTCCCAGCCGGTGGTTTTCGCCAGCCCTGAGCCTGAGAAGCTGCTGCCGTTCTTGGTGTACGCACGGCTGCGGCCGGGGTCGTACTGGTTGTACGCCTCCATCGCGTCGAGCATGCCGGCGCCGCTCTCGTTGCTGGTGCGGTTGGCCGCCGTTCCGTTCGCGTTGGCCTTGAATTCCTGGTCCCAGCGGACGCCGGCCTTGTTCTGCACGGTCTTGTTCGCGCTGTTCATCACGATCGCCCGCATCAGGCGTGGATCGGTGGAGAAGCCTTTCTTGGCCCCGTGCTCGTGCAGAAGCGCGACCACGCCGGTGGTGATCGGCGTCGCGAAGCTCGTGCCGTCTTCCGCGGCGAAGGCGTTCGCGGCGTTGGCGACGCCCGACGCCTGCTTGATGCCAACGCCCGGTGCGACAACGTCGATCTTCAGCCGCGCGGTGGGAACGCCGTTGTTGTCGGCCTGGGTCACGCTCGAGAAATCGGCGACGCGGTTCCATGTTCCGGCCCCGCCGGTCGCACCGACCGTAAGCGCGTTGTAGGAGTAGCCCGGGAAGGAGAGGTTGCCGGTTCTGTTGCCGCCGTTGCCGGTCTGGCGTCCTTCATTGCCGGCGGCGACGACCTGCAACTGTCCCTTGGTCGTTGCGTCGTCGATGACGCGGCTGAAGCTCTCGCGGATCGCGGGCGTCGAGCGGTCCCAGTTGCGACCCCACGAGTGATTCACCACCGAGGTGCGCGGGGCGGTGAGCTGCCAGTCCATCGCGGTCTTGAGCAGCGCCAGCTGAGCGCTGCCGCCGACGCCGGCGTTGGCCGACCAGAGGCGTGCGCCCGTCGCGACGCCCTGGAAATTTCCGCCCGCCACGGTGCGCTGCCCGACGATCAGGCTGGCGACGCCGGTCGCGTGGTTGTCCACCGCCGGCGGGTTCATCACGTTGATCGTGGCACCCGCCAGCGCGACATGCGTGGTGTTCGGTGTTTCGACTTCGACCTGCCCAACCTCGACCCCGGCGCCGGTCAGTCCTTTCGCCAAGAGTTCGTTGAGCCGGATCTGATTGAGATATGCCTCCAGCGGATCGGCTGCCAGAGCCGTCGAACTCATCGCCAACCCGGCGCACAGCGCCACTGCACACATGCCTCGCATCAATCCTCCCCGGCGGCAAGCCGCCATGCACATGCTGACCGGTGCGCGTGTGGAGACGCGGCGGATCACCGGGAGCGTCCATCAGACTACTCGCTCTTGTGCACGCTGCAAGCGCAATTCCAGGAGGTCGGGCGTGGGGCGTTCACCCGTGATCTCAGAACCCGACGAGATCCGGCGCCGTTATTGCGGATGTTGATATCATGTATTTGATTCGGTCGTGGCTTTGGGGGCGTTGGAGCCGAACGGTGAATCGACGAGCGGGCATCTCGATCGCAGGGCTGGCGCTCGCCGCGTTGATCGGCATCTGCATCGGCAGCGCGGCGTACACATTCAACTTCGCCGAGGGCACCAGTTACCTCTCGAACGACCCCAAGGCGTGCGTGAACTGTCACATCATGCGGGATCAGTACGACGGCTGGCAGAAGGCCCCGCATCACGCGAACGCGACCTGCAACGACTGTCACGTGCCGCAGGATGTGGTGGGCAAGTACTACACCAAGGCCGAGCACGGCTGGCGGCACAGCAAGGGCTTCACACTCCAGAACTTTCACGAGCCGATCCGCATCACGCCGGAGAGTCTGGCCATTGTCAACAACAACTGTGTGCGCTGCCACGAAGGACTGACCAGCGAGATCACTTCGCACGCGGACCCCGTGCGAGGACTTGTGAACTGCACGCAGTGTCACGCACGGGTGGGGCATGGCCCGCGGAACTAGTGGAAGAGTGGGGCAGAGGCAGACGGAAAGGACTTCGATGAGCACTTCCAAGACCAACTGGTTCGCGTACTGGGTGGTGGCGATCGTCGCCGCGGGCGGCACCGCCGGGGCGCTGTTGCTGCTGCAGAACATCAACCAGCGCAAGGCCGAGGCCAAGCAGACCGCGTTCAAACTCATCGACGTCTTTGAGACAACCGTCGATCCCAAGCAGTGGGGCAAGAACTTTCCGCGCCAGTACGATTCGTACCTGCGCACTGTCGACACGCAGCGCACCCGCCACGGCGGCAGCGAGGCGTTTCAAAAGCTCGACACCGACCCGCATCTCAAGGCCATCTTCGACGGCTACGCCTTCGCCATCGACTACCGCGAAGAACGCGGCCACGCGTACATGCTCAGCGACCAGCGCGAGACTGAACGTGTCACCAAGAAGGTCCAGCCCGGTGCCTGCGTGCACTGCCACGCCTCCAATACCGTCGCGTACCGCAAGCTGGGCGTTGAAAAGGGTGCCGGCGGCACGATCGAGATGCCCTTCGTCTCCAAAGAAGCCCAGGCCCAGCTCTTCAAGGGCTTCGAGGAGATGTGCAAGATGAAGTTCGACGACGCAACCAAGCTTGTCGAGCATCCCGTGGCCTGCATCGACTGCCACGACCCCGACACCATGCACCTGCGGGTCACCCGCCCGGGATTCATCAGCGGCATCCGCGCCCTCGCAAAGTCCAGCGACCCGTTGCCACACTTCCCCAGCATCGAACGCTGGCGCAAGGGCGACCGGAGCAAGGACTACGACCCCAACGTTGACGCGACCCGCCAGGAGATGCGATCCATGGCCTGCGGCCAGTGCCACGTCGAGTACTACTTCAAGGGCGAGGGCAAGCTCGTCACCTACCCCTGGATGAACGGGCTCAAGGTCGAACAGATCGGCAAGTACTACGACGACGTCGGCTTCAGCGACTGGACCCACGCCCGGAGCGGCGCCAAGGTGCTCAAGGCCCAGCACCCCGAGTTTGAGATGTGGAGCCAGGGCATCCACGCCCGCAGCGGCGTGTCGTGCGCGGATTGCCACATGCCGTACATCCGTGAGGGCGCGATCAAGGTGAGCGACCACCACACCAAGAGCCCGCTCTTGAACATCAGCCGTGCGTGCCAGACGTGCCATTCCTACAGCGAGGAAGAGATCTCATCGCGGGTCGCGGCCATTCAGGACCGGACCAAGAAACTGCTGGACGCGTCGGAGCAAGCCGTGGTCGATTTGATCAGCGCGCTCGAACAGGCCAAGAAGGACGGCATGACCGACGAGCAGTTGCTTCCGGTCCAGAAGATGCAGCGTGCGGCCCAGTGGCGATGCGATTTTGTGAACGCCGAGAACTCGATGGGGTTCCACGCGCCGCAGGAAGCGGCCCGGATCCTGGGCGAGTCCATCGACCTCGCGCGTCAGGGACAGATCGAACTGCTCAAGATGCAGACCGGTAAGACGTCCATGAAGCCGACGGCGAGTGCGAAGTGAGCGTTCTCTCGGATCCGCGTTCGTCACACCATCCGCGTCGCGAAGCACGCCCACGCGGTAGGCTCGTCGATCGCTTCGTCAGGGTTGATCGCCTCGGGCGCGATCATCCCTGTTCTTCTCCTTTCAACCGCCGCTTGGATCGAATCTTCGGGGTTCGCCCGCACGATCGGCACATCGCTGCCGAAGAGCAGGGTCTTGCCCGGCACCAGCCCGGACCGGATCAGGCTCTTCCAAGGCATCACGCGATCAAGCTGCCCGGGCACCGCGCGGTGCAACGCCTCGATGTCCGCGAGCAAGTGGCACGGCTGCACGCTCGCGACCACGCCAAGTTCGGCGAAGCGGGGGATGTCGGCGGGGGCGATGAGCTCGGCGTGTTCGATGCGGATGGGGAGAGACGCAGAGACGGAGAGACGAAGGGACGGAGTGATCTGGGAGATGCCGTCGAGGCAGGCACGCACGGCTCCGTCGCCGATCGCGTGCATGGCGAGGCCGAGGTTGAGGCGGAGGCATCGCTCCGCGGCGTCGGTGATCTGTGCGGGCGTCATCAGCGGCTTGCCGTGGCGGAGGTCCGGCGGCGACTCGGCGTAGGGCTCGATCACCCAGGCGGTGCGGCTGTTGAGGGTGCCGTCGGTGAAGATTTTGCCGCCGAGCAGGCGCACCCGGCGTGATTCCCACGTGGACCGTGTCGCGGCAATGGCCTCGATGTCGTCGAGCAGCCCGTAAAGACCGACGCGAAGCGGTAGGCGCTGCTCGCATTCGAGTGTGGCGAGGAGCGGGCCGAGCCAATGCGGGCTGGCGAGGTCGTGGATCTCTTTGAACCCCAGGGCGGCAAGGTGATCCAGGGCGGCGGTGATCTGCGCTTGACGCCGCGATTCCGGCGGCTCGGGGGCGAGGGCCCAAGTCGAGAATGCAGCGGCTTCGAGCAAGAGTCCGGTCGGTTCGCCGGAGTTCGGGCCGGACGACACGCGTTCGATGATGCCGCCGGCGGGGTCGGGCGTGGAGCGGTCGATCTTCGCCGCGGCGAGGGCGGCGGAGTTCGCGAAGACGGCGTGATGGTCGAACGACATGACCAGCGTCGGCCGGGCGCCCGTGGCACGATCGAGTTCGTCGCGGGACATCCAGCGGCGTTCGGCCCAGCCTTCGTAGCGAGCGGAGTGGACCTGCAGCCACGCGCCCGGGGTCATCGTTGCGGCGCGAGCCGCGATGCGGTCAAGCGAGTCGCGGACGGACGTGCATCCCTCGAGGCTCAGCATCGACAGCGCCTTGCCGAGCCAGGGAAGATGGCCGTGGGCTTCGCAGAGTTCGGCGGGGCGTGCCGCGGGCGACGTGGCAAGGGTGGGAGCTGTGGTCATCCGATCCATGCCTGGATCGTTGCCTCGGCATCGGTTGCGGAGCGAGCGGCCTCGAACTCGACTCGCACCAGACCGGTGCGGCTTCGGATGGTCACGCCGTCGGGATCGACGCCCACGGCGATGGGATCAAAGACTTCGCGGCGAGCGATCTGACGCACGATCGAGACCAGGCGTGTGCGGTCGGTGTTGAGGTGCTTGCACAGACGCGGCTCGATCGAGGCGAGCGGGTTGGGCACGATGAGATCTTCCGCCGCCACGGGGCCATCGGTCCACTTGGCGTCCAGGATGTTGAGCATGACGAAGCGGGAGTCTTCGGGCTTGACGTGATGGATGAGGAAGCGGTCGGTCGCGCTGCCGTGGGACGAGAGGTTGGGGTCGAGCCACTCGAGTTCGGCAAGCAGTTGGAGCGAGGGCACGCCCTCGTCGGGGATGTGCAGGACAATTGACTCGGCGTCCTCCACACCACCGGGAAGCGTGAGCACCGGCTTGCCACAGGCGCTGTCGAGAACGAATCGACGGGGATAGACAGCCTCGTCAGCGACGAGGACTCCGTTGTGGTGGCGGCGGAGAAAGCGGAGGGGGGAGATCAAGAGACCGAGAGTGTGGCATGTCACGCCGAGACGTGCAAGAGGTGGGGGTGTGTGAAGTGCGGTGGTGTGAACTGCGGGGATGATCAGGAACCGGCAATGGTTGCGCATCCCGTGGTATTCCCCGCCCTCCGGCACGATCACCCATCCACACGGTCACCCCATCACGTCTCGTGAGCCGGAGGAAGCCGGCGTGCTGCGAAACAGCCTCGGGCGAGCCAAAAAGAAACACGGGGCTGCGTTAACAGCCCCGGGTCGGTCGCGTTGATTGAGACTTTCGTGATCCGTGTCGAAGGGAGCGACGAATGTCGCCCCTGAGTTTGCGCCGGACGCGACAGCGTCACGGCAACTGCGGAAGGGAAGCATGCTCGCAGCTTGTTGTCAGGACCGCTGCGAGCCTCCCGTCATCCTTCCGCCCGGGAGTATGTGGTCCCGAAGCGGGTTAGCGCTTCTTGGATTTCTTCTTGGTCTTCTTCTTGGCTTTCTTCTTTGCCATGAGAGAGATCTCCTCAAGCGTTTGTTGGTGCACCGTGACTCGCGCGAGCACGCGACACACTCGCGCGCGATGCACGTTCTGTTATCGGAAGTGTGACAACATTCTCTTGAGAGTGCAAGTCAAAATTTTCAAGAGCGCGAAGTTATCCACAATGCCGAGCCCGGAGTCGCGCTCGATCGCGCGCATCTCGCGCGCCCCACGACCGTGCTCAACGCTGCGCGTTGCGCCATGATGGCGACTCGAAGAGCGAGTCGAGCGATGTCGTGTTCACCTTGTTGTAGAGCGTGAGAGTCTCGCGATCGCTCGCGCCCATTGGAACGCGGGCCCGCACCTCGCCGTTGCTGGCGTTGTACCAGAACTCACCGAGATCGGGTCCCACCTTGTCGTCCACCGCACGCACGATCGGGTCGCGCAGGTGCACCTGGTCGCCGTTGGCCATCTCGATCCACGGGCGACCGCCGTTCACCCAGCGGTTCCGCGGCGGGTTGTCGCCGAACCAGAGTGGGTCGACGGTCTTGGGCCATCCCTGATCGTTCTTGTCGGTCTCGACCATGGCGGCGCGGCGGTCGATCTCGCGCTTGAGCCGCACCAGTTCACCCTGGAGCGCCGAGGCGTTTCTGCTGGTCTGGTAGACGCGGTAACGCCACCCGCCGACGACGAGGATGCCGACGACGAGCGTGATGAAGGCAATGAAGTTGACGAGACGGCTCATGGTCCCTCTCCGGCGGCGCGTTATGCCGCCCGCGCGATCACGCTCGCGCTCTCGTTGTTGTCGGACGCCGTGGTTTGCCCCGTGAGCCGGATCGGGCGGCGGCTCGACATCGGGAAGCGGGGGTGCCGAGGCGGGTGTGTGTACCGGATGTGCGGGGTGTCAGCGCAACGCCCGCGATGCCCCAGGGTCCGAGAATCGGCTAGCATCTAGGTATGAACCGCATCCCCTCGCTGATGATCGCTTCGTCGCTCCTGCTCACGCTCTCGCTGCCCGCGTGTAAGTCCAAGCCGGCGGAGGAGACTCCAGCCGCGGCGACCGCTCCGGCGCAGCCCGCAGAGGCCACGCCCGCTGAAGCGAAGCCCGCCGACACCCAGCCCGGCGACGCGAAGCAGGAGCCGCCGAAGCAGGAAGCTCCAAAGCAGGAGCCCAAGGCGCAGGAGCCAGCGAAGAAGGAAGACGCGAAGCCGTCTGAGCCCGCGAAGCCGGACGTGAAAAAGGAAGAGCCCAAAAAGGACGAAGCCAAGAAGGACGAAGCCAAGAAGGACGAGGTCAAGAAGGAAGAGCCCAAGCCCGCGGTCACCTTCCTGAACTGCGACAAGGCCGAGGCCCTGAGCACGAAGAAGCTGGACAGCGGCGTGATCGTCGAAGAGCTCAAGATCGGCGAGGGCGCCGAGATCAAGCCCGGCGCCACCGTCACGATCAACTACCACGGCACGCTCAAGGACGGCGGCACGATGTTCGACACCACCCGTGGCAAGCAGCCAGCCACCTTCCCCCTCAACCGCCTCATCAAGGGCTGGCAGCAGGGCGTCCCGGGCATGAAGCCGGGCGGCATCCGTCGCCTCACCATCCCCTATGCCCAGGCGTACGGCGAGAGCGGCCGCCCGCCGGTCATCCCCGCCAAGGCTGACCTGGTGTTCATCATCGAGGCGATCGGTGTCGTGGAAGCCACCAAGTAAGTCGTCTCAGGAAGCCGTCTCGGTAACCCGTCTCAGGATGTCGTCGCAGCGGCTTTGCGCGCGCACCAGTCGCGCCACAGATCGCCGATCGCGCTCGACCAGCGGTTGGCGTAACTCTTGGCATCGCACAACGGAGACCCGAGCAGGTCCTGGTGCAGGCGTTCGCGCAGCGGCGCCAGTGCTGCCGGATCGGAAGCGAGGCGAACCGCGATGTCCACGTACTCATCGCCGGTCTTGGCGAGCAGTTCGGTATGGCCGACGGCGTGGAGCAGCGACACGCACACGCGTGCCGCATGGGGCTTGCCTTCGAGGGCGACGACCGGCACGCCCATGTAGAGCGATTCGCACGTCGTGGTGGTGCCGTTGTACGGGAAGGTGTCGAGCGCGATGTCGACGCGGTCGTACATGCCCAGGTGATCGATCGATTGCTTCTGCAGGCCGACGAGTTCGAAGCGATCGGGGGTGATGCCGACGCGTTCGAGCCGGGCCGAGACATCCTTCTTCGCGGAGACGCCGTCGAGCGCGGCAGTCTTGACCAAGAGGCGGGCGTTGGGCACGCGCTGCATGATGCGGCCCCAGAGTTCGAAAGCGGCGTCGCTGAACTTCGTGATCTTGTTGAAGCTGCCGAAGGTGATGAAGCCGTTCGTGGCGACCGGCGACGGGCCGGGGCGACGCTTGTGCAGCGGGGTGTAGCAGAGGAAGCAGGGGTCGAGGCGGATCAGTTTCTCGGTGGCGAACTGGTCGGCGTCGCCGACGGGGTCGGTGAAGGAATCGACGAAGCGGGCGTCGATCGTGGACATGCCCGTGGTGTGCGGATAGCCGATGGCGCTGATCTGGACGGGGGCGATGCGCGGCGCGAGGGCGAAGAGCGGGGAGTTTGACGTCAGGCCGCAGATCTCGACGACGACGTCGATGTTCTCTTTCTTGATCCAGTCGGCGATGATGTCGGGCTTGCTGGTGCGGATGGATCGCCAGGACGCGCACAGCGGCTGGAGTTCCTTGGTGACGTGATCGTCAGTCGGGAAGAGGTAGAACCCGGCGAGGTGGATCTTCGCGCGGTCGTGGTGACGAAGGATGGCGTCGGCGAAGCGGGCGACGGGGTGCTCGCGGAAGTCGGGCGAGATGATCGCGACGCGGATCTGTCGATCGGGGTCGGGGTTGTTGGTGAACGAGAGCGGATCGACGACCGGCTTGCCGTTCTCAAGGGACCGGCCGAAGGCGCGGTGCAGTTCGAAGCACTCGCGTCGGTCGGCGTTGGGGAGGTAGTTGAGGGCACTGGCGAGCAGGCCGGTGGCCATGCCGTCGCCCGGGACATGCTTGAGCAGGAGCCGCAGCGTCTGCTCGGACTCGGGCGCTCGGCCGAGGTTGAGCAAGACGGCCCCGAGATACGAGACGAGGTTGGGTGCGACGCCGACCTCGTTGTTGAACTTCTTCAGGAGATACTCAGCCCGCTCGTAGTCGGTGATCGCGACGTAGGCGGTAGCGAGCGAGAGAACGACGTTGGGCTCGCGGGCGAAGCGGGGCAGGAGTTGCTCGCCCTTCTTGACCGCGTCCTGCTTGCGACCGGAGAGGGTCATCATGTGGATCAGGTTGCCCGCGGCGACGCGGTCGGTTGGGTTGAGCGCCAGGCACCGCTCCACGTGGTAGATCGCTTGGTCGTAGCGACCGGTCTCGGCGAAGCACTTGCCCAGCCCGTTGTGCACCGAGGCGTCGTTGGGGTTCACCCGCAAGAGCGTGCGGAGCATCTCTTCGCCCTTGGCGTAGCGCCCGGCGTTGAGGTGCATCACGGCTTCTTGGAACTTGGTCAGAGGCTGGTTCAAGAGGTACAACGGTACGTCGTTCGGTGCCGGGTGTGGTACGCTCGCGGCATGCTGCAGATGACGCTCTCGGTGCTCATGGTCTTCGCCGCCGTCGTGTTGTGTGGCTGTGCCAGCGATGCCGGCGGGCAGCGGGATGCGATTGGTTGGGCGATCGCGATCCACGGCGGCGCGGGCGCCATCCAGAAGGGCGAAGCGCCCGAACTTGAGCCCCGGTATCGGCAGTCCCTGCGCCGCGTGCTCGATGAGGGCAAGCGACGCCTCGCCGCCGGGGAGCCCGCCATCGACGTGTGCGAAGCTCTGGTGCGGGTGCTCGAAGACGATGAACTCTTCAACGCGGGGCGGGGCGCAGTGCTGACCGAGCGCGGCGAGGTCGAACTCGACGCGGCGATTATGGACGGATCGACGCTCCGGGCGGGCGCGGTGGCGGGTGTTCGGACGGTTCGGCATCCGATCGCACTCGCACGGCTGGTGTCGCAGCGCACGACCCATGTGCTGCTCATCGGCGACGGGGCGGAGGCGTTTGCGAACGAGGCGGGCGTCGAGCGGGTGCCCAACGACTGGTTCATCACGCCACGCCGCCGCGGGCAACTGGAGAAGGAACTGCAGCGCCGTGCGGAGTCCAAGACGGCGGCGGCGACGCTCGACGCGCGGTTCGGCACAGTCGGCGTCGTCGCGCTCGATCGATCCGGGCGGCTCGCCGCCGCCACCAGCACGGGCGGCATGACTGGCAAGCGTCCCGGTCGGGTCGGCGACGCGCCGCTCATCGGCAGCGGCACGTACGCGAATGCGACGGTCGCTGTGAGCTGCACCGGCACGGGCGAACAGTTCATCCGTCACAGCGTGGCGAGCGGGATCGCCGCACGCATGGAGCTCGCCGGGGAGAAGGTTGAGCGAGCGGCCGAGCACTTCATCATGCGCGTGCTTGATCGCGGCGATGGCGGCTTGATCGCGCTGGACCGGCACGGGCGGATCGCGATGCCCTACAGCAGCGCGGGCATGTATCGGGCCGCTGCCGACAGCCGCGGACGCGATGAAGTGCGGATCTGGGAAGAGTGACCGGTCGAAGGAACGACAACGCGATCACGTCGCGAAGTACCGAGCGACCTGCCCGTGGACGATCACGGCGCGGACCGGGTCGCCGCCGAGTTCGTACGCCAGTTCTCGATAGTCGCTGTGCCTGAGCAGGATGAGGTCGGCTCTTTTGCCGGGGGCGATGACGGCGCGATCGTGGAAGCCGAGCATGACGGCGGGGTTGACGGTCGCCGCGGTGATGGCCTCGGGAATCGACAGGCCGCAGAACCGCACGGCGAGCGCGATCGCGAAGGGCATGGAGCAGGTCGGAGACGAGCCTGGGTTGGCGTTGGTCGCGATGCACGCGCGGCCGCCCTTGTCGATCAGATCGCGCAGGTTGGCGAACTTGATCGGCGGCGTCATGCCGGTGAAGCCCGGAGCACCCTCGCGCGGGCGGTGGGGGACCGTCGTCGTACCCAGCGAAGTCACCGGAAGCCCGACGCCGAAGGTGTGTGACCGGGCGAGTACTTCCATCTCCCGCGGCGTGGTCTGTTCGAGGTGATCGACGCTCAGCGCGCCCAGCCGCACGGCTTCCGAGACGAGGCCTTTGCTGTTGAACTGATCGGCGTGGGCACGGATCGGATGGCCGAGCTCCCGGGCGGTCTGCAGGAGGCGCACCGCATCAGCGAGGGTCCATGCACCCTCCTCGCAGAACACGTCGATCGCAACGCCGGGGAACTCCGCGTGCACGGCGGGGAGCGTCTCGTGGATCGTGCGATCGACGAACTTCGCGGCGCCCACGTCGGGGTCGATCGCATGGCCGAGCAGTGCCGTGAGCACGACCGTGCCGGGCCAGGTGATCGCCGCATCGCGGGTAGCGCGGAGCATCTTGATCTCCGCCTCGGTGCACAGCCCATAGCCGGACTTCACCTCGACGGTGGTGACGCCGTGGCGGAGGATGGTGTCGAGGCGGCGGCGGACGAGATCGGTGAGCGTGACGAGGGGGGTTTCGCGGACGGCGCGGACGGTGGACATGATCCCGCCGCCGGCTTTGAGGATGTCGAGATAGGGCACGCCGTCGAGGCGCTTGGACCATTCGCCGAGGCGATCGCCGGCCCAGCACAGGTGGGTGTGGCAATCGACGAAGCCGGGGAGCAGGATGTCGCCGTGGGCGTCGATGACCTGCCCGCCGGGCGGGATGGTGAGCGATTCCCCGACGGCCTCGATCTTTCCGCCGCGGACGATGACGTCGACGCCGTCACGGATGGAGAGTTCGTTCATCGCCGCGCCGGTGCGCGGCCCGGCAGGACCGGAGTCCAGACACAGGGCGCGGCATCGGCGGATAACGAGGGACATGCGTGGAGCGTATCGGGTTTTGGGCAGTGGGGGCGGCGGCGGAGTTGAGGGGGTGACGGCGTGATGGGGTGAACAATCCAGTTCGCCTTGTCATCACCTGGCCACCCACTCATGCCTCACCCAAGCAAGCCTTCATAGCATCGGCCATGTCCGAGCCTTCGAGCCGCTACGTGGTTTCTCCCGACAAGTCGCTGCTGGATGTCGGCGCGATCTACGCCTTCTTGTCCACGTGCTACTGGTCGCCGGGCATCGCGCGGGAGCGTGTGGAGCGAGCGATCGCGAACTCGTTGTGTTATGGCGCGTACGACACGCGGACGCCGCGTCTGGGGGGTGTGGATGGCCGCTTCGCTCAGGTGGGGTTCGCCCGGGTCGTGACCGATCGGGCGAGTTTCGCGTACCTGTGCGATGTCTACGTGCTCGAGCCGCACCGGGGCGGCGGCGTGGGGAAGCTGCTGATGCAGACCATCATGGCCGAGCCGGCGATCCGGGGTGTGCGGTGCTTCTGCCTCAAGACCCGCGATGCGCACGGGTTGTACCAGCAGTTCGGATTTGCACCCATGCCTGAGCCCAGCCGGTACATGGAGATACTGGATCGCGAAGGGTACAAGCACGCGTAGCGGAAAGGCGGCACCGTGGCGGACACACTGACACTCACGCGAGCGAACGACGCCGACGTTCCCACGCTCGCCCGCATCATCACCCTCGCCTTTGCCGGGACCACCGAGGGCGTCACCAAGTGGCTCACCGAGCACGGGCTGCAGCACCTCCGCGTGCTCCGCGATGGTGACACCATTCCCGCGATGCTCCGCCGCATCGACATGGGCCAGTACTTCGGCGGCCGTCGCGTGAGCCTCATGGGCATCGCCGGCGTCGGCACCGCGCCCGAGTGCCGCGGCCGCGGGTACGCGCGCCGGATGATGGAGATGATCGTCCGCGAGGCCCACGACGAGGGCATCGCTCTCGGCGGGCTCTACGCCTCGACCCAAGCGCTCTATCGCCAGAGCGGCTTCGAACAGGCCGGGCACCGCTTCCTCACCAAGATTCCCGTTTCCCGGCTCGAGGGCATCGGCAAGGCGCGGCGGGTCGTAGCCCTCACCGAAGCCGATCACCCGCGAGTCGAGGCGGTGTACAAGACGTACTCCGCCCTCTGGGCTGGGTCGCTCGATCGCGCGCCCTACGGCTGGCAGCGCATCCGCAAGATGTGGGACGCGGAGTACCAGGGCTTCGGCGTCCTTGACGACTCCGGCGCGCTCGGCGGATATCTCTACCTGAGTCAGTCACGCGACGCGACCACGGGGCGGCAGGAACTCACCCTCAGCGACATCGCCTTCACCAGCGTCGACCACGCCCGCGCTCTCATCGGTCTGCTCGCCGACTTTGAGCCCATGGCCAACACCGTCACGCTCGGCGGCGGGCCGATGCACCCGCTCGTGACGCTCCTGCCCCAGCAGCGGTACGAGGTGAAGCTGAAGGACTACTGGATGCTCCGCATCCTCCACGTCGCCAAAGCACTCGAAGACCGCGGCTACTCCACGGCCGTGCGGGGTGGTGTGACCCTCGAACTCCGCGACGACATCGTCTCCGCCAACGCGGGCGCGTGGCGAGTCGAGATCGAGGGCGGCCGCGCCCGCGTGCAACGCGGCGGCTCGGGCCCGGGTCGCGTCGCCTGCGACATCAGGGGCCTCGCGGCCATGTACAGCGGCCTCTACACGCCCCGGCAGGCGGCTCTTCTCGGACTCTGCGAGGGAGATGATGCGGGCTTCGACGTGCTAGGAGCCGCGTTCGCTCAGGGCACGCCGTGGATGACGGACCATTACTGACACTGGGTTGATGCGGTGAACCGTTGAACAGGCCGACGAGCCTGAACGATTGGTGCCATCAGTCCGCGGCTGCTCTGAGCCGCGCGACTGATGCGGTCGTGGGCAAACGCTTCGAATCGCATCAGTCGCGCCGCTGAGCCGGCGGACGGATGGTACCCTCGCCCGGTGATCGGCCACACCGCCTGCATTCCTTCGCTACCCTTCCCTGCTTGAACGCGGGTCTTCAAAGTTCGGTCCTGATCGAGCCCAAACCCCGACCGGGGAGCACTTCGGCGGGCGCGCCGATCCTTCGTTTCGGGCGGTGGTACTGGCTCACCGGCGTCGTGCTCGCCGCCGCGGATCTGATCGTCTTCACCGCCTGCGGCACGGCGGCCGTCTGGCTGTGGACCGTGGTCGAGCGGCAGATCGTGCCCGGCGAGTACCTCGCGCTGTGGCCGATGCTGCTGGTCTTCCTGGGCGTGTCGGCGATGGTTAAGCTGTACCCCGGCGTGGGCACGCACCCGGTCGAGGAATTCCGGCGTCAGGGCCTGGTGATCTCGCTGGTCTTCCTCGTGTTCGCGACCGGCACATTCATGTTCAAGCAGGGGCCGGTGTACTCGCGCGCGGTGTTCGTCATCGCGTGGGCACTGTGCTTCATCGCCGTGCCGATCGCCCGCACGGTGACCAAGCTGATCTTCAAGAAGACCTCGTGGTTCGGCTACCCCGCGGTGATCTTCGGCAACAGCCACGCCATCGAGCGGCTGGTGGCTCAACTCGGCCGCTATCCCAACCTGGGCCTGCGTACCCGCGCCATCGTGAGCAGCGACCCCACCGCGCCGACGCAGATCGCGTCGATCCCGGTGATCGACGTGCAGACCCTCATCCCGACCCTGCGCGAGGCGGGCAAGGTGCCGTACGCACTGGTCGGGACCGAGGGCATGTCGCGCGAAACCATCAAGCACATGCTCGAGGGCCCGCTGCAGTCGTTCCGCCATGTGATCCTCATCCCCGACCTGCCGCTGCCGGCGACGCTGTGGATGACGGGGCGCGACCTGGGCGGCATGCTGGGCCTTGAGATCGAGCACCGCCTGCTGGACCCGAGCCGGCGGCTGCTGAAGCGCTCGCTCGACCTGCTCGCGCTGTGCGTGCTGCTGCCGGTGTTCCTGCCGGTCTTCGCCGTGCTCGCGGCGTTGATCAAGCTGGATTCCAAGGGCCCGGTGCTGATCGGCCTGCGCCGCGTCGGGTTCAGCGGCAAGATCTTCCACCAGATGAAGTTCCGCACCATGGTTGTCAACAACGACCACGTGCTCCGCGATGCGTTGGCCCGCGATCCCGCCCTCAAGAAGGAGTGGGACGAGACGCAGAAGCTTCGGAACGATCCGCGGCTGACCCGCGTGGGCAAGTGGCTGCGGCGGACCAGTGTGGATGAACTGCCGCAGATCTTCAATGTGCTCATCGGCCAGATGAGCCTCGTCGGCCCGCGCCCGATCACCACCGGCGAGACGGCGAAGTACGAGGAACTGGCCTCGGTCTACACCAAGTCGCTCCCGGGCATGACCGGCTTGTGGCAGGTCTCGGGCCGCAACGATCTGTCGTACGACGACCGCGTGACGCTCGATGCGTACTACGTCCGCAACTGGTCGATCTGGCTCGACCTGTACATCGTGATCAAGACGGTGTGGGTGGTGCTGACCGGTCGCGGGGCGTATTAGCGCGACGCGCCGGGCACGAAGTCCGGCTGCTGCCGCCGATCGCCGGTGAAGACCAGCGCAGGCGGGATGTTCAGCCACACCGGCCGTGATCGGCCGATGTTTTCGAAGTAGCGGGGCAGGCGGCCGTGGAATCGGCGACCGGCCGGCGTGAGCAGGCCCATCTGATAGCCAAACCCGACGAACTTCCCGCCGGGCTTGAGCGCCTTCATGGTCGCGGTGAGGATGGAATCCTGCAGCGATTCGGGGAAGCTCGCCCAAGGAAGACAGCTCACCACGACGTCGAGCTGCTCGACTCCTTCGGCCCTGCAGATCTCGACGATGTTCTCCGCGCTGTCCTCGTAGAGGTGCACCTGGGGCAGGCGTCGGCGGCAAACCGCGGCGAGCTCCGGGCTGCGCTCGATCGCGAAGAACTTCGTGCCGGGCTTCACATGCTTGATCAGTTCTTCCGTCACCGTGCCGGTGCCGGGGCCGTACTCGACGATCGCTCGGGTGTTCGCCCAGTCGATCTGAGCGGCCATGCGCTTGGCGAGGGCCGGGCCGCTGGCTGCCACGGCGCCCATGCGTCCGGGGTGCGAGATGAACTCGGCAAGGAACTTGGCGTGTGCGGCCAGGCTGGAGCGCGAGGCCTTCTTGCGGGGCTCGATCAGGCGGTCGTGCCCGGCGTGCGAGCTTGCATGGCCATTGGCGTGGCCGTTGGAGTGCGTGTGGGCATGGCCGGACGGCGCGGTCTTCAAGGTCGAGTTCCGTTCACGAGGCGAGCACAAATCGCGCGGCGGGACGAAGTCCCCGAAAAGTCCATCAGCCGACGCAGCGTAACAGAAGGAGAGAAGGCTAGCACGCGGCCGCGGCTGGCGTGAAGGTTTCGTGGCAGATGTCTCAAGCCGATCAACCTCCCTGCCGTCTTCACCCGGGTCACCCTCGTCGCCGCCGTTACTCAGCGGCGTGGCGTCACAAATCACAGACAGAGGCGGAGTGTCTGATCGGGATTCGTCCGGGGGCGTGTGTCACGATCCGACGCATCCTTATTCGGGACGCCGGGCTTGGTCTTTCTCGCCGGTGGTCGCGCTCGGGTCGATCTGCGCCAGGGGATCTGCGGGGACCATGAGGCGGAAGGTGCAGCCTTTGCCCTCGTCACTGTCGAGAGCGATGGTGCCGCGGTGTTCCTCGGCGACGCGTTTCGCGACCGCCAGCCCGAGGCCCGTGCCGCGGAGTCCCTTGGTGGTGTTGAACGGCTCGAACACCCACTGCTGTTTGCCCTTGGGGATGCCCGAGCCGTTGTCGATGACGTCGAGAATCGCCCATGCCATGCCGGTCTGCGCCGGGTTCAGGGTCGCGGTCAGTGCCTGCAGGGGCGGCGTGCCGGGCGCGAGGTGTCGGTACACCGCCCGGACCGTGACGACGCCGTTGCCGGGGTCCACGGCTTCGACCGCGTTGGTCAGCAGGTTCAGGATTGCTTGGTGCATCAGGCTCGGGTCGAAGGCGATCGGGGGCATCTCGGGGTCGATGTCCACGATGATCGCGATCTGTCGCGACTCGCACATCGGGCGGAGCAGTTCCACGCAGTCATCCACGATCTTCTGGATCTTCTCGAGCTCGACCTCGGGCTTGCGGTGGCGTGAGTAGGCCAGCATGTTGCTGGTGAGGCTCACGATGCGGTCGAGGTTGCGTTTGAAGATATCCCAGCCGCCCTTGGCGATTTTGAGATCGTCCTTGCGGAGCCCGAGTTCCACGACATCGGCCCCGCCGCGGATTCCCTGGAGGATGTTCTTGATCGAGTGCGAGAGGCTTGCAACCGTCTCTCCCGTGGCGGCCAGTCGCTCGGTGCGGAGCTTTCTGGCGTAGCCCTCGGCGTTGGCGAGCGCGAGGCCCGCGTGCTGGCCCACGGCGTTCATCAGGGCGAGCTGCTCGGCGGTAAACGTGTAGTTCGCGAGTGTGCTGTCGATATAGATGGCGCCGAAGGTCGTGCCGCGGAAACTGATCGGCGAGCAGATCGCGCTACGGACGTGCATGCGCTGCACGCTGTCGCCCGCGGCGAAACGCGGGTCGTTCATGGCGTTGGACGACAGCACGCCCTCGCTCCGTTTCACGACGTGCTGCAGGATCGTCCGAGGCACGTGGATGCGGGCCTCTTCTTCGTTCGCAGGCGGCGTGCGGTACTTCACCACCGCGGGCTTGGGGTGATCGATGTCGTTGGACTTTGTGAGCACGATGAAGCCGCGCTCGGGCTTGAACTCGCGGAAGACCATCTCCATCACGCTCTTGAGCAGCTCCGTGCGGTCGGTGAGCTGACTGGTCAGGCTCGTGAGCTGATAGATGACCCGCAGGTGGTGCGCCGCGGCGATCCGCGGCTCGGGCTCGGACATCACCAGCGACTCGTCGTTGGCGTTGGAACGTGGGCTGAGCACATCGCCGGCGAGCGTGCGCTCGATCGACGCATCGACCTGATTGGGCTTGGCGAGGCGGACGATGTCCGGATCGCTGGTCTCGGTGAAGCCGAAGACCATGAGCGTGGAGCCAACACGGATCTGGTCGCCGGGGCGCAGACGGATCCGGTCCTTGATCTTCTCGCCGTTGACGTAGGTGCCGTTCTGCGATTGCAGATCGCGGATGAACCACGCCCCGGCGTCGGGAGTCATCTCGGCGTGGCGGCGGCTGACGGTGCTGTCGGTGATCGGGAGCGCCTCACCCGACCGCCCGATCAGCTGCGGCTCGTGGTCTGGGAGTTGGAACGTCCGCCCCTTGTCGGGGCCTTGAAGGACGGTGAGGATCAGCACGAAACAAGTGTACGAAAGAGCCAGAGAAGGGTTGCTTGTGATACTGTGTCCGAATGGACCGCACCGCTATCGACGCGTACGCCTCGCAAGCCGACGAGCTCAAGTCCTGGATCGCCGGGCTGACCCGTGACCAGCTCAACGCCCATCCGGTGCCCGGCACGTGGAGCATCGCCCAGTGCGTGTTTCACACGCTGGATAGCGACCTGGTCGCCACCGATCGCATCAAGCGCATCGCGGCCATGGACCTGCCGCTGCTGATGAACTACGACGAATCGCGGTATGCGGGGCTGCTCGCGTACGACAAGCGCTCTGCCTCGAGCGCCTGCGAGCTCTTCGCGATCAACAGGCGGCACACCGCCGAGCTGCTGGCAAACCTGCCCGACGAGGCTTTCGAACGCCAGGGCGTCCACAGCGTCCGCGGCCTCATCTCGCTGGGCTGGATCGTCACCCATTACGTCGAGCACGTCCTGCACCACAAGAAGTTCGTGGTGGAGAAGCGGATGGCGCTCGGACGGCCGCTGGGAGCGTAGAAGAAGATACATTCACCGCGGAAGACGCAGAGAACGCGGAGCAAGACAGAAGGCATTCGCCACGGAGAACACGGAGATCACAGAGCAAGCCCGTGTGGAGCAGGTGCCTTGTGGCTTCTCCCAATCTGCGTTCTCGGTGCTCTCTGTGATCGCTGTGGTGAAGTGCCTTTGTTCTCCGCGACCGCCGAGGGGAACCGCTTTACTTCTCGTGGCGTTCCATCGCGATCATCGCCGCGCCGAGCAGGCCGGCCTTGTCTTCGAGCGCGCTCGCGACGACCTTGACCTGCTTGCAGCGATCGGGGAAAGAGAAGCGCCGCGTGTGCTGTTCGACCAGGCTGACCCATTGCGGGCCCATCGCCTCGGTGAGGCCGCCGCCCAGCACGATGCGGTCGATCGACAGCAGCGTCACCACGCCGCCGAGCGTGATGCCCAGCAGTTCCGCGGCGTTGTCGAGCACCTCGATGGTCAGCGGATCCTTCTCTTCATAGGCCTTGGCGACGAGCTTGCTCTTGATCTTCTCGAGATCACCTTCGGCGTACTCGGTGAGCTTGCTCTTGCGGTTGGCCTTGATGAGCTTGATGATGCGGTTCACGACGCTGGTGCGGGAGCAGTTGTGCTCCAGCGAGCGTTCGCCCGGCGGGTTGAACGGGATTGAGATCATGTGCCCGATCTCGCCGGCGGTGAGCATCGGGCCGTAGTAGAGCTCGCCGTTCAAGATCAGCCCGCCGCCGATGCCGGTGCCCAGCCAGACGCCCAGCAGGTACTTGGCGTTCTTGCCGGCGCCGAGCTTGTTCTCGCCCCACACCGCAGCGTTCACGTCGTTGTCGAGATAGGTCTTGACGCCGGTCTTCTTCTGCAAAATCGAGGCGGCGTTGACATTGGTCCAGCGCAGATTGCCAGCTTCGAGCACAACGCCTTCGTTGGGATCGACCGCGCCGGGTGCCGCGAGGCCGATGGCCTCAAGGTCGGTGAGCTTGACCTTGGCTTCGCTGCAGGCTTCGACGATGCCCTCGACGATGCGGTTCATCACACCGTCGAGCCCATCCTCGGCCTTGGTCTTCTTCTTGGCCTGGCTGAGGAGCTTGAGGTCGGAGGAGACGACGCCGACCTGCATGTTGGTGCCGCCGAGGTCGATGCCGATGTAATAGCCGGATTTGCCGTTCTTGGCCATGGGTGCGCTCGGGAACAGAGGAGTCAGGACGCTGGCGAGTGTATCGGCGGGCCGAGGGCCGATCTGAACGCAAGGTCCGCGATTGGTTCTCGGTTCGGCCGCGGCTAGCCCAGCACGCGGGCGGCGAGGACGCGGGTGTCGGCCGGGAGTGCCGCCCGCAGGGCGCCCACGAGCGTGTCAGCGTCGGTGGGGGCGGCCAGGGTGAAAAGCGTGCTGCCGCTGCCGGTGACGTGGAACGGTCGATGGACCTGTTCGCAGGCCGCGTGCGCCGATCGGAGCCGCGGCGCGACCCGCATCGCGGGCTCGGCAAGGTCGTTGAACAGCATCTGGTTGAGGTCGCCAGCCGCCACAGTCTCTCGAGTCGCGAGCGACCGAGCCTCCGCGTCGCGGAATCGGAACGTGCTGTGGTCTGTCAGCCACGCGTCAAAGGCCCGGTACACCGCCGGCGTCGGGCACGCGATCGATGGCATGACCAGCACTGCCGCGAGGTCGCGAATCGGGGTCGTCCGTTCGATGCGATCGCCGAAGCCTTCGACGAGAGCAGGGCGAGCGGGGCTGGCGGGGTGGGCGTCGTCGATGAAGAACGGCACGTCGCTGCCGAGCTTGGCACCGATCGTACGGAGCTCGGCGGCGGAGAGCGGCGAGCCCAATGCCTCGTTGCCCAGAAGCAGTGCCGCCGCGGCGTTGCTCGAGCCACCACCCAGCCCGCCGCCGGTGGGGATGTGCTTCTCGATGCGGAGGCGGAAGCCAATAGACGGCTTCACGGTGGGAGCCAGATGATCGAGCAACGCCCGAAGCGCCCGCACCGCGAGGTCCTTCTCGGTGGGCCAGTCCACCACGCCCAGCGGCGTGCCGTCGGGCTGGGTGGCGAAGCGGATTGCCGTGTCGATCGTGCCCGGCCAATCCGTGCGTTCGACCTGCACGCGATCGGCGAGATCGGTGCAGACAAACCAGGACGAGATGCGGTGCCACCCGGCGCGGCGGTTGGGCGTGCCGTCGGGCTGCAGCGCGGGTTCCGGCGGTGCAACGGCGAGGCAGAGATTGAGCTTGGCGTACGCCGGAGCTTCGGGCATGGGAGATCGTTGGTCGCTTGGGGAAGAGAGAACGCGGAGGAGCGGAGAGTGCGGAGGTGCGCGGAGAAAGAGCATTTCAACTCAAAGGGCTCGAATGACTCGAAGGACGAGGCTCGAACTTGGAATCTCGCCCTCTCCGCCAACAACGCAGTAATCCTGCTTCCCATCAGCTTTGAGCTCTTCGAGCCCTTGGAGTTGAAACCGATTCTCTCCGCGCACCTCCGCACTCTCCGCTCCTCCGCGTTCTCTCGAACTTCCCAACTAGAATTGCGCCCCACAGGAGCTTCACATGGTCGTTGCAGACCTCGTTCGCGTGATGGAGTCGATCGCGCCGCTCTCCTTTGCCGAGCCCTGGGACAAGGTGGGTTTGCACGTCGGACGGCTGCGGGCGTCGCTGCGGTCGCCGGTGCTGCTGACGATCGATCTGAACGAATCGGTGATGGCCGAGGCCGAGCGGGCGAACGCGGGCGCGATCATCGCCTACCACCCGCCGATCTGGGAGCCGCTGAAGAACCTGACCGATCGCACGCCCAAGGAGCGGGTGCTGCTGCGGGCGGCGGAGATGGGCATGGCGGTCTATTCGCCGCACACCGCGCTCGACGCCGTGCCGGGCGGCATGACCGACTGGCTCTGCGAGGGGCTCTCGGAAACCGGCAAAGTGCCGGGCGATTGCCGAGCCCTCAAGTCGCACGCGGCCCGTCCCGCGACCGCGGAGGTGAAGGTCGTCACGTTCGTGCCGCTCAGCGACGTGGACAAAGTGCGCAACGCCATGGCGACGGCGGGCGCCGGGATCATCGGGGCGTACACCGTCTGCTCCTTCGTTTCGCCGGGCACCGGCACCTTCCTTGGCGATGAATCGTCGCACCCCAGCGTGGGGCGGCGGGGCGTGCTCGAATCCGTGTCGGAACTGCGGCTGGAGATGGTCTGCTCCAAGGCCGCCCTGCCGCTGGCGATCGAGACGCTGCGGCAGTTCCATCCGTACGAAGAGCCGCCGATCGATGTCTACGAACTCTTGCCCAAGCCCACCCGCGGCATCGGATCAGGGCGTCGCGTCGCGCTCGATCGCCCGACGCCGATCCGCGTGCTGGCCGAGCGGATGAAGAAGCACATCGGCCGCAGCGTTGTGCGGGTCGCGACCACGGACCTCGACAAGCCCGTCAGCGTCATCGGCGTCTGCTGCGGCGCGGGGGCGGAACTGGCCAGCGTCGCGTCCGCCGAGGGCTGCGAACTGTTCATCACCGGCGAGATGCGGCATCACGAGATCACGGCGTGTCTTGACCGCGGTCTGGCGATCCTGCTCGGCGAACACACCAGTACCGAGCGTGGCTACCTGCCTCGGCTGGCCAAGCGCATGGAAGCCATGCTGCCGGGCATCGCGTGCATCGTCTCGAAGAGCGATACGGACCCGCTGACGACGGTGTGAGTCGACCCGCCCGGAGCAAGTGCTCAGTTCGCCATCGAGACTGGCGATGAGGTCTGATTGAGATCGATCTGGCCCGCACCGTTGAAGCCGGTGCTGGGCCGGACCAGGCCGTACTCGTAGAGAATCTCGTTGAGTTTTCCGGGGCGGAGGAAGACCACGTTGCCGTTGGCCCGGAACTCGGCGCGGCCGGCGAGGTTCACCGATGAGGGCACCGCGACGGGGAAGTACAAGCGGTTGGTCGAGAACTTGCGGAGGGTGGACTCGGGTGAGCGCTGGCCCTCAAAGACCTTCTTGCCGTCGATGCTCAGGGAGTACGTCGCGTCCTTCAGCGGCAACGGCTTGTCGGACGGGTTCTCGGCGTCGACCACTATGACGAAGCGACGGCCCTCGGGCGTCACGTTCTCGGGGCGGACCTCGACGACCTTCATGATCGGCGTGCCGCCGCCGAAGCAGCCGGCGAGGAAGATCGAGCAGAGGACGAGCGTGGCGACACGGAGCATGGTGCGAGTTTAGCGGATAGAAGCGGGGTCGGCAGCAGCGGCGCAGTGAAGCCGAGTTCTTGAATCTACTTCGCTTCGATCGGCAGGGGCAGGACAAGCGTGACGCCGCCGGCCGTGAGCAGCACGCGGCCGTCGAGCGCGACCACGGAACTGGGCGGGCGACCCAGCGCGATCGCTCGTGTGGAGAGCAATTTGCCGCTGGGCAGGGCGAGGATGCGCAGGTCGATCTGCGTGGTGCCGTCGGCGTCGGGGGCGTCGTCGGGCACCATGGCGACGGCGTGCTCGCCGAGGGCGAAGAGGTGGGAATGGTCCTTGGCGTGCACCGATGCGTCGACGCCGATCATTTCGCCCTTCTTCGAGAAAACCGCGAGGCCTTGGCCGCTGACGAAGCCGACCGCCCCATCGGGCAACGGCGCGATCCCGATGGGCCCGTCCTGTGCAAGACGTTCCCGGGGGTCGAGAGGGTCGTGCGGCGTTGCGCCATCGGCGAGCGACAGGGTGATGACAGCCCGCTCCTCGTTCAGCACGTACGCGCGGTCGTCGTGGACCCAGCACTCGACCGACCGCGTCACCGCGGGCTTGTCGAAGCTCCACATCACGCTCTCGCCGGCGGCGTCGAACGCGACGACGCGGTTGTACATCCCCACCAGCACGCGGCCCGGCGCGATCGTCCGCAGCCAGCGGATCTGCTGGTAGTCGCCGAGCGCCACCGCCAGGTTCTTCTCGTCGGGCATGTTCAGCCCGCGGGCGAGCGCGGGACGAAGGTCGCGCGACGCTCCGCCGCGACGGGCGTCGAACGCCGAGAGCACCATGGGCAAGAACGCCCCGCGGCCGCGCGTGGTGGCGTCGCGCTCGGTCGTCGCGCCGCCGACAACGAGTGTGCCGCCGCAGATCGCGGCGTCGTAGATGCGCGTCTTGGGCAGCCGGGCCGTCCAGAGCGGCTTGCCCGACGCCAGGTCGATCGCAATCACGCGACCCACCCGCTCAAGAAGTATCAGCGTCGCGTCGTCCATCGCGACGAGCAGGTCGCCGGGGCTCACCGAGCCATCCAGCGGCGTCGAGAACGGCGTCGATTCCTCGGCGTCACGAGCCTCGATCTCGTCGAGATGCTGCGCAATCTCGCGGCTGAGCCAAGCACTGGTGCCGTCGTTGCGCACCCGCTCGATCACGCCGCCGGTGCGATCCGAACGCGACTCCGCGGGCCAGTACAGATACGTCGCGTCGGCGTCGATGCGAACCACCCGCGGCGAACGCTGCTCATAGCGCCGCGTCCACATCGGCTCAACCGACGAGTCGGTGAGCGACGTTGCGAACAGCGCGACCTGGCGACGCCCCGGCGAGACCAGGACGGCGCGATCGGTCGGGCGACCCGGGTTGTCGGTGATCTTGGCTGGGGCGATCACCCAGCCAACCAGCGATCGCACGTCGTCAGTTAACGCGCGGCCGAGCTGCGGCCGGCGCGACGCGACCTTCGGAGCCGTGAAATCAAACGTCGCGCCGCCAAAGCGAGAAGGAAACGTCGCCGCGATCCGCGAGGCTTCGCTCACCCGGTTCTGGTTCAGCAGCGACTGCGCGAGCCGCACGCCGACGCCCTTGGCGTCGGTGGCGGCCTGAGGCGTGCGCGGGCCCTGGGCGTGCTCGAGCGCACGCATCGCCAGCGAGAGGCTCCGGATCTCTCCGGCGGTGCTCCCGGATTTGGCCTGTGCGTCGGCGAGGCGAATCCACGCGCCCGCCGCCGCCAGCGACGCGGGGAAACGGGCGGCGAGGCTCGCCAGTTCTGCGGGCTTCGCATCGGGGCCCAGTTCTTCCAGTTCTCGTGCCGCCTGGGAGGCGAACGGCTCGTACGGCGCGGAACCGACGCGACGCAACAGCGCGAGCATCCGGTCGGTCGCAAGCGCCGCCGCGGGCGTCGGCACGCCCAGATCGTTCTGCACCGCCGACTCGGCCAGCGACGGATCGCCAAGTACGCGGCTGTAGGCTTCGAGGCTCTGGGCCGGCTGCGCCTGGGCTTCGCCCAGCCAGCCCGCGATGATCTCGTGCTCCGCCAGTTCCGCCGGCGATTCCGCCGCTCGGGCGAAGCGCTGCGACAACTCCGTGAGCACCGGCAGCGGCGGGCTCTCGGCCTTGTCGCTGCGGGTGTCGGTGCCCGGGTCCCATCGCTGCTTGCCGGAGGCGAGCATGGCGCGGAGCGAATCGATCAGCCGGCGACGAGATGCTTGCACCGGCGCCGAGTCAGGCAGGCGATCACGGATATCGAGCACGCGATCCACCGCCGGCGCGATCCGCGTGTAGCGCCCGGAGCGGAACGCGAGGTTGGCCATCGAGAGCGCGGGACCCGTGTCGTCGGGCGACTTGGCGATCCGCTGCGACAGGATCGATTCCGCGGTCTCCCACTTCAGGAATGCGTGCAGGTCGCTGCCGCCGGAAACAAGCAGCGAATCGGGAAGCGCGATGAGATTGCCCGTCGCGGCGAGTTCGTGGGTCGCGATCAGTTGAAGGTTGGTGGCATTCAGCTCGAGCACCTTGCCCTCGACCGGCGCGAGCACCGAGGTGCCTGCGATGGTCACTCGCCCCGCAAGCAGCGGATCGCGGATCGGCGCGCTCGACTTCGGGGTGTCGCGCTCGAAATCCTGGAGCTTGAGCGAGAGCACGCGATCCTGACAGACCGCGATCAGTCGGTCGGCGGCAGCGAGCAGGTAGATCGGGATCGCACCATCGTCGCCGAGGTCCTCGATGCCGCGTCGTCCCAGGAGCGTGCCGTCGAACCGCGACAGCCGCAGAATCGCCGAGAAGTCGGGCGCAAGCGTCACGATCGTTTCGCGATCAACGATCGCGTTCGTTGCGGCCCAAGGCTGAGGCATCGCCGGCATGGAGATAGCAGCGAAGGCTCGGGCCTCGGGCTGGATCGGCATCCGCCGCACCCAGACCACCCGCCCGCTCGCAGCCTGCACCGCCGAGACGACTCCCAGCGTGTCGGACTTGTAGACGACACCCGCGGCATCGATGCATCGCTCCGCAACGTGCGGCGAGCGGTTGTACGGCAGCACGCCCACCGAGCAGATCGGCCTCACCCAACGCAATTCGCCCGTCCAAGCGTCAAATCCCGCGAACAGTGCGCCGGAGATTCGACGCACCGTGGAGTTCCGCCGCATCGGGACGACGGCCACGCCCTCGACGATTGTCGGTTCGCCCCGCACCGAGTAGCCCTCGAGGCGGCGATCGACCGCGGCGGGATCCAGTGACCACAGCACACGCCCGCTGCGAACATCGAACGCATGCAGACGCCGGTCGCCCTCCCGCCCGGATTCGGTCGCGAAGCCGGTCGCTGCCAGCCCGATCGGTCCTGCGACGTGCACCCACGCACCGTCTTCAAGGCGTGACACGGGAGGCGAGCTCCGGCCCGAGTTCTGGCGCAAGACATCGCGGGCGCGGATGCTCCAAAGCGGAGCGAGCGTGAAGCGGTCCAGGCCGTCGATCCGCGACGCGTTGTTGACGATCACGACGTCGCCGGCGACCGCGGGCAGGATCCACGGCCGAGCGATCGACTGCTGCGCGAACTCAAAGGCCTCGTCCTCGTCGCCTTCATCCTCGCGGGAAGCCTTCTGAAGGACCGTCGCCGAGATCAGCGGCTTGCTCGGCAGCGAGGACCAGTCGGGTCCGCTCGCGCTGCCGGTCTGGGCGGCGATAGAGATGGTGCGCAGCTCCGCGGGAATCTCGATCGCTGCGGCCTTCGCGGCGGGAACGCCGGACTCGTCCGACCAGCGCGACGCCCACGCAGCGACTTCCGGCCGGTTCACGAACCGCGCGACGCGCTGGGCCAGGGTCGCTGCTTCCGCGTTGCCCTTGCGGTCCGGGTGCTTTTCGAGTTGTTCCAGCGTGAGACGTGCGGCCTCGAAGCGGCCCGACTCAAGATGCAGCTGGGCCACCCGCATGGCTGCCTCGAACCCGGCGCTCGTCAGCAGCCGCGTCGTTTCGACCAGATCGTGCTTCCGCTCTTCGAGCAGCTTCTGAGCCCGGGGCCCTTCGCTTGTGCGGTAGCGATCCAGGAGTGCGGGCTTCTCGAGGAGCAAACGGTGCACGTGCTCGCGGACGCTGATGAACAGGTCCGGGTCGGTGCCGCTCTCGAGGACCTTGTCGCCCTCGGTGTCCAGCAGCGTCTGCAGCACGCGCGATGCCTCGGCGAGGTTGCCCGCCGCCTGCAGTTCATTGATCCGCACCAGCGATTCGCGGGCCTGCACCGAATCGTCGGGATAGACAGGTGACTGTTGTGCGAAGGTGGTCCCGCAGGCGAGCGAGAGAGCCAACGCCGCGGCGAACACGCACCCGGTCAGCCCGCCACGAGTTGTCCGGCGCTCACGCATCGAGTCGATCCCGGGAGCAGTCATCAAAGAGGCGATCGAGACACAGAAACGACTGGCAGAGAGGAATCCAAAAGAGCAGACAACAAGACTAGATACAGGTGAAGCGAGCCAGCGTTCGGTTTCGTTGCCTTTGTGACAACCATTTGTCGCTCGCGGCGCCTGTGCGCCGACCTGGCGATCGCCTTCGCGTCTCTGCCCGAGAACCGGACAGAATCCGTAAGTCACTCTGATACAAGACCTTCCAGTCAGATTGTTCGTCTCAAGTGGTCGTCCGGTTTGTGAAGTCTGCGGGCCAGCTTTGACAACTCGCTTCAGCCGCCCGCGCGACCGGTCGATCCCGCACAGACCATGGAGCGCGCCTCCGACAGCCTGTCGGCGAGCCCGGATGCATTCCAGACGCCCTTGGGCGCCAACGGGGAGGCTGCCATCCCGACCTGGGTGCGTTCCGGCGGCGTCTGGAAGCGATTCCGGCGTTGGTGTCACGCCCATCACTGGAACCAGCGCGACCTCCGCTTCCTGTGCTATTGCCTCGCCATCGTGCTGATGAGCGTCGCCGACCTGAAGATGACCCTGTTCTACGTCACCAGCGTCGGCATGACCGAGGTGAACCCCATCGCCCGCTTCCTCATGGTCTACGGCGGTGTCTGCTCGATCATCCTCTGGAAGATCGCGACCGTGGCCTGTGGCGTGTCCATTTTGTGGCGCATCCGTCGCCATCGCGTGGCCGAAGTGGGCGCGTGGATCTGCTGCGCCGTTCTCGCCGCCCTGTGCGTGCACTGGTTCCGATACAACGATCAGGTGACGACACTCGCGACCGAAGTGATGCACCTCCACGACATTCGCAACGGCACGGATTGGGTGGTGGTGGACGGAGTGAAGGGCGAGTAGCGACTTCTACCTTCCCTTGTCCCGTCGCCAATCCGGCTTGCCTTTGTCGCGGGACTTGCTCTTCTGGCTACGCCGGGCGCTGCCGTCGCGGCCCAGGCCGCCAAAGCCAGCACCCTTGCCCTTCTCGAACCCGCCGCCAAGCGCCAGGCCTCCCGGCTTCTCGGCGATCTTCTTCATCTTGCCCGCCGCTCGCCCCTCGGCGTTGTCGACGACGCACTCCATCTGCCGCTTCTGCAAATCCACCGCCACGATCTTCACGCTCACGCGGTCGCCCATGTTGTACGAGCGGCCCGAGCGGGCATCGACCAGAGCGCCGGTGCGCGGGTCCACCCGCCAGAACGGCGTGAGGTTGCCGCGGGTCACGTCGCCGGGCAGGTCTTCCTTCTTGACGAATCCCTCGGCGAGGTACTTGTCGATCTGGATAAAGATGCCGCGCGGGTTCAGGCCCGTGATCACCGCGTCGAAGCTCTCGCCGATGTGCTTCTCGAGGAGCTGCAGCACCAGGAAACTGCGCAGGGCCCGCTCGGCTTCCGTCGCGGCTTCCTCGCGCCGCGTCGCGTGCCGCCCGATCTCGACGAGTTCGGATTCATCAGGGCACATCTTCGAATCGCGGAGGATGCGGCCCAATTCGCGCCGCTCGCCATCGCCCTTGGGGCGCTTGGTGCCGTTGTCGGTCTGGCGCAGATACTCCGCCAACGCCCGGTGCACGGTCAGGTCGGCGTACCGACGGATCGGGCTGGTGAAGTGCGCGTACGCCTCGCTGGCGAGCGCGAAGTGGCCGATCAGGGCGGGCGAGTACTCGGCGCGGCTCATCGTCCGCAGCACGGCCATGTGCACGGCGCGGCTCGCGGGCGTGCCGCGGGTCGCGTTCAAGAGCGCCTGCAACTCCTCGCGGGTCGGGTTCTTGGGGATGCGGAATCCCGCGACCATCGCCGCCTTGCGGAGCGAGTCCACATCGCCGGGCGTCGGGTCCGGGTGCGTGCGGCGCAGGAGCGGCACGCCGACCTTCTCGAACAGCCGCGCCAGCACCTCGTTCGCCTCGACCATGAACATCTCGATCAGCGTGTGCGTGAAGGCGTTGTCCTCGCGCTCGGCGTCGACCACGTGCCCGTTGTCGTCGTAGATCAGCACCACGTCGGGCAACTCAAGACTGATCATCCCCTGGCGCTGGCGGCGGCCCTGAATAGCCTTGGCGCACGCGTCCATCTGCTGCAGGGTTTCGATCAACTGATCGCTGTACCGCGGCGGGGTCTTGGCGTGCTTGCGGGCCTCGTTGAAGTCGCCGTCGATCAGCGCCTGGGCTTCGAGGTACGTCAGCCGCTTGGCGCTCTTGATGAGCGTGTTCTGCACACCCTCAAGCACGCACGCGCCCGACTTGTCGTACGTCATCATCGCCGTCTTGCAGAAGCGGAAGACGCCTTCCTGCAGCGAGCAGATGCCGTTGCTCAAGAGCTCCGGGATCATCGGGATCACCCGTCGCGGCAGGTACACGCTGTTGCAGCGGTCTTTGGCCTCGACATCGATCGCCGAAGCGGGCGGGATGAAATGGGCCACGTCGGCGATGTGTACGGCCAGATCCCATCCCCCCGGCACGTGCTTGCTGGGGCGGATGCTGATCGCGTCGTCGTAGTCCTTGGCGTCGGGCGGGTCGATCGTGATGATGAAGTCGTTGGTCAGGTCGGTGCGTCCGCCCCAGCCCTCGTCGTCGAAGCACTTGGCCCCGACCTTCTGAAACTCCGCGATCTGCTCGTCGTAGACGACGGTCACGTCGCGGGCCTGGTCGTTGCACTCTTCGGGGAACTCGCCCGGCAGGTCGTACGCCGCGATGACGGCTTGGGTCTCGACGTCGGGCATGCCCGCCGCACCGAGCACCTTGATGATGACGCCCTCGCCGAGCACATTGGCCTGCGGATAGGCGACCAGTTCGATGATGACCTTGGAACCCTCAGGCGCGTTCTTCGCCGCGGCATCGCGAACGACGATCGGCTCGGTGACCTCGCGTCCGTCGGGGAACACAACCCACTGCTGGCCGCGCTTCACGAGCTCGCCGGAGAAGCTGCTGCGCTTGCGCTTCACCACCTCGATGATGGCACCGACAAACTGCGGCCCGTCGCCCGCGCCCGCCCGCTGCCGCCCCGTGTCGCGGCGGACCGCGACCTTCACCTTGTCGCCGCTGAGCGCATCGCCGGTGTCCTCGGCGGGAATGAAGATCGAGCCCTCGCGCACGGCCACATCCGGCTGCACGAAACCGAAGCCCTTCATGGCCTTGCGGAACGTGCCGATGACCGTGCCGCCCATCTTTTCAACCGACGGCAATCCGATCAGCCCGGTCGCGGAGACTTCGACGGCCTTCTCGTCGGCGAGCGTCTTCACGGCAGCGTCAAACTCGGCCCAGTCCTGCTCGTCGACGCCGAGGTCTTCCTTCAGATGTGAAATGCTCCGCGGCGTGTAGTCCTCGTGCTTGAGGTGCTCGAGGAGACGCTTGCGGAATCGGAGGCTCATGGATAAGAGTAGCGGGGCGACTCCTCTCCCCGCGCTAGCGGGGAGAGGACCGTTTCGCCAAAGGCGAAACAGGAGTGGGGGCGTCGGGATCGAAGCCTGCACTGAGATCGCAACTCCCACACCCCACCCCGGCCTCGCCAAGCCTCGGCCACCCCTCCCCGCTGAAGCGGGGAGGGGAATGTGCGGACGATCACTCCGTGCGGCGTTCCAGTGATTCGATCCGCTCGTTCGCCGTGCGCGAGATCACGGCCAACACCTCGCCTCGGCGCGTGCGGACGTCCTCGGCGCTGATCCGGAGCACTGTGAATCCTCTCTCGCGTAGGAATTCATCGCGGCGAGCGTCGTGCAGAACGTCATGCCAGCGCCCGTCGATCTCGATCACGAGTTGAGCCCTGGGACACAGAAAGTCGGCGAAGTAAGGCCCGATCGGTGCCTGGCGTCGGAACTTCAACCCCTCGAGGCGACTGCCGCGGAGATGCTGCCAGAGTGTGGCTTCGGGTGGCGAGAGACTGGAGCGAAGTTCGCTCGATCGCGCCTTGGCGAGTGCGGCCTTGCCGAGTTCTCTCGGACGGTGTCGCATGGGGGCAGTGTACAAAAGCGTGGGTCGATGCGAGAACCCCTACACCCCACCCCAGCCTCGCCCCCCACCAGAGCCTCGGCCACCCCTCCCCGCTAGCGCGGAGAGGGAAGTGCGCGGATCATCGCCGCGCCGACGACCGCCGCGGTCTCAACGCGGAGCACATGCGGCGCAAAGCAGAACAACGTCACGCCCGCGGCTTTGAGCTGCGCAAACTCCTCGTCGCTGAACCCGCCCTCGGGTCCGACCAGCAGCACCACGCGTTCCGCCGTCGCCACCGCCGCGGCGGGCAGCGGGCCGCCGCTCGCGTCGGCCGCGAGCACCAACGTGCCCGGTGTCGGCTTGATCGCATCGGCGAAGGTCATCGCATCCTCGATCTCCAGCAGCCAGCCCCGGCCGCACTGTTTCAGACTCTCGGCGGCAACGCGGCGCAGCCGGTTCATCTTCCCTTCGCGCGGGTCCACGACGGTGCGTCTGGTCAGCAGCGGTCGGTATGCGTCGGCGCCGACCTGCGACAGGCCGTCGATCATCTCTTCGAGCCGGTCGCCCTTCGCGGCGGCGGCGAGCACCTCGATCCGCGGCTTGGCGCGTTCCTCGATCGTGATGCTCGTCACCTCAGCCTCGAGTTCCCAGGTGCCTTGGCGCGACTTGCGGATGTCGCGGATCACCGCCGATGCGTGCATGCCGCGGCCGTTGAGCAGGTTGATGGGGTCGCCGACCTCGGAACGCTTCACGCGGGCGGCGTGGTGAGCCTCGTCGCCGCCGATGACGACTCGGACGCCGATCTGGGGTGCAAGGTCTTCGAGAAGAATCCGGTGGATGGCCACAGGCACAGGATAGAGGAAGGTCCGAGAGCGCGCAGACGCGCCGGGAATGCCGCGGAATCGCAGGAATTGTCCGTCCCTGAGGCCTGAAAATGGCAGACAATGGTCCGATAGAGTTCCCCGTGGTGGACCGGCTCGGCCACTTGGTCGATGAGGCGAGGAGCGAGGATGCGCTCGGACGGCGAACCCGTTCGGGCGTGTTCTGGAGGCACGATGTCGCAGGCAGGCAACCAACCCGGCGCGCCGAAGGCGGGCGAACCAGCGGACGAGCTGGCGTCGCTCGATGCGCAGTTGGACGCACTGCTCGCCGAAGCACCCAAGTCGACCACGACCGCCACGAGCGGGCCAGCGGGTGATGCCTCCCCAAACGTCCAGCCGGGTGCCCCGATCGCGGGTGCACCAGCGCCCGAGTCCGCGGCGAGCGCCGCCGAGGATGCCGTGAAGGCGATCGAGGCTCAGGTTGACTCGCTGGTGAGCCAGTTTGTCGATGCCGAACCCGCGGCAGAGGGTTCGTTGGCGGACCTGACCGAGTCGCTGGTGAAGGCTGACGCGGCAGAAGCCGTCGCCAATGAAGCCGCTGCAACGCCGGACGCGCCGAGCGAGCCGGTCGCCGCAACCACGCCGATCGTGTCAGACCCGCCGGTCGCAGAATCAGCAAACGAAGAAGCCGCCTCGGCTGAGGCCACGGCTGCGGTGCCCGGAGCGCTCGAGAGTGCGGCACGGGACGCCCTGGTGCCCGCGCTTGGCGCAGAGCCGCCAGCAAGCGATGCAGTAGCCGAAGCGGCTCCGACCGAAGCGATCGCTCCGGAAGTGACTGCATCTCAGGCAGCCGCGACCGAATCGCAAGCAACGCAGGCCGTCGCCGATGTGATCGAATCCTCCGTGGCGCAGCCCGCCGCGCCCGAGCCTGTTGTGGCAGATTCGAAGCCGGCACCTTTCGCCGGGGTGGAAGTGCCCGGTGACATCGCCGCGTTGGATGATCAGCTCGCGCGGCTCACCGATGAATTGCTCGCCGGCGATGCCGACGCGGGCTCCGACAGTCCTGCCCCGAGCGAGGCCGTGCCGGCGCCATCATCGGCTCCTGCCTCACCATCAACTCCGGAAGCCGCGCCAGCACCTGCGGCTGAAACATCCGCTCCCGCGGTTGTTGCTGCACGCTCCGCGGTTCCCGCGTCCGCCCCGGCTCCGGTCTCGGCACCAACTTCGGCACCAGCCGCGGCTCCTTCCGTGCCTGCGCCTGTTGCTGCTCCTTCACCCGTCGCTCCCGCGAAGCCGAAGGGTCCGTCGGTGTTCACGCGTGCCCGCGAAGCGATGGGCAAGCGTTCGTCTGGCGTCGCGGCGGCGCTCGCCAAGCCGCTCGCGGGCAAGCCGAAGATGGTGCGCGATACCGTCGGTTGGATTGGATTGAACACGATCTTCCTGGCAACTCTGGTGTGGGGCTATCGCTTGATGCTGCAGAAGCCCGAGCAGCCCGTGGCGGCCAAGACGCCGATCGGACTGATCTCCGGGGCGCACGACTCGCACGACTCGCACGGTGCGGCGGCTGATGAGCATGGTGATCCGCACGCCGAAGAGCACAGCGACGACCATGCCGTCGTGAAGGGCGATCCCCACGACGCGGCGGACGATCACGCTGTACCAAAGTCCGGCCTCGGTGCCGCGACAGCGCTCACCAAGAAGAAGCTCACGTACGCCCTGTCCGACGCGATGGCCGCCAAGATGAGCGGCGGCAAGAAGGACGCCGGCGGCCACGGCGAGGCCAAGAAGGACGACAAGAAGGACGCGAAAAAGAGCGGCGGACACTAGTCCGCCGCATAGCGTGCTCCGACGTCTGCACAACGCGTGATCGATCAGTCCCCGCCGCCGGTCAGGTTCGCGGGCAGATCCTTGTCATCCACGCGACGGATGCTGGCTCCGAGCTTGGCGAGCCGGTCTTCCATCTTCTCGTAGCCGCGGTCGAGGTGGTAGACGCGATTGATGATCGTCGTTCCCTCAGCGGCCAGACCCGCTAGCACCAGGCCCGCGGACGCTCGCAGATCGCTGGCCATGACCGGCGCACCGACCAGCTTCTTGACGCCGCTGACGATGACGGTCGCGCCCTGACGCATGAGCTTCGCGCCCATGCGTGAGAGCTCGGCGACGTGCAGGAATCGCTCCGGGAAGATGCGTTCGGTGATGACGCTGTTGCCGTCGGCGAGCGTGAGCGTCGCCATCATCTGGGCCTGGATGTCTGTCGGAAAACCCGGGTGCGGCTGGGTGGTGAACTCGACGGGCTTGAGCGTGCGGGCGCTGGTCACACGCACCGTCGCCCGCAGCAGATCGTTGTTCGCGCCCGGCGTGACGGCGAGGTGGATGCCCATCGCCAGCAGTTTGTCCTTGACCGCGAGCATGGCGTCGATGGGGCAGTTCTCAAGGGTGACGTCGCCGTTGGTGATCGCGCTGGCGAGCATGAACGTGCCCGCCTCGATGCGGTCGGCCATGACGGTGTGATCGACGCCCTTGAGTTCGTCCACGCCCTCGATGACCAATCGCGGCGAGCCGTGGCCGCTGATCTTCGCGCCCATCTTGATGAGCATCACGGCGAGGTCGACGATCTCGGGCTCGCACGCGGCGGACTCGATGACGGTGGTGCCCTTGGCGAGCGTCGCGGCGCACATCACGTTGGCGGTGCCCAGCACGGTTGATCCGAACTGCCCGCCGAGGAAGATGGTGGCGCCCTTCAGGCCCTTCTTGGGGGCGCGGGCGGTGATGTCGCCGCCGTCGAGGGTGATCTCGGCGCCCAGGGCGGCGAGGCCGCGGAGGTGCAGATCGACCGGGCGATCACCGATGGCGCAGCCACCGGGCATGGACACCCGGGCAAAGCCGCGGCGAGCGACCATGGGTCCAAGGGTGCTGATGCTGGCCCGCATGGTGCGGACGATCTCGTAGCGGGCGTGCGACTTCTCGAGTGATTCATCCTGGGTGTGCAGCCGCATCACGGCCTGGCCCGCCGGGCCGGAGTGCTCGCCGATGCAACCCAGTTCGCCCAAGAGGTTCCGAAGGGACTTGATATCAGCGAGGATGGGAACGTCGCGCAGGGTGACGGGCTGGTTGGTGAGCAGCGCCGCGCACATCTCGGGGAGAGCGGCGTTCTTGCTGCCAAAGACGCGCAGGGAGCCTTCGAGCCGCTTGCCGCCTTCGATGAGGAACGTATCCATACTGAGAGTCTCCGCCAGCCGCACGCGGCGAGCCGCGTGTTCCCGAACCCGGAAATCACAAGCCCAGAAAATGTGGGCCCGGACCATCCATGGCCCGGCGCGAGTCTATATCGGATGGGAAGCGCGTCCGAGCGCGGTTTTAAAGGGGTCTGATTCACCACGGAGACACAGAGGCACAGAGAGGCATCAGGGGCTGGTCGATCCAGCCCTTGGATTTCTCTCTGTGCCTCTGCGTCTCTGTGGTTCGTCCTAGTTTTTCGCCCCGACGTGCTTGGCGATCTCGGGCTCGATGGCCTCAGCCCAGCGGAGATAGCCCGCTTCGGAGAGGTGCAGGAAATCCGGCATGATGTCCTTGCCGATCACGCCGTCCTCCCGCATGAAGACCTCCGAGATGTCCTTGAAGGATGTGTTCTCGTCGGCGATGGTCGCGAGCAGCGCGTTGGTCTCCTCGACAACCGTCCGCTGTGGGTTGGGTTTCTCGCCCCGGGGGAAGATCCCCAGGATCAGGATGTGGGTCTTCGGCAGCTTCTCGCGGATGGCCTTGACGACCGCGCGGACACCCTCATTGATCTCGTTCGAGCTGTTCGATCGCACCGTGGGGCTCGACGATGTGTTGTTGGTGCCGATCATCAGAACCAGCAATTTCGGGGCGTTCCCGGCCTTCGGGGCGGCAAGGCCGTCGAGGTTGCCGTGGGCGATCCGGTAGAGCACGTGCTGGGTGCGGTCGCCGCCGATGCCCATGTTGGCGGCGTTCCGCTTGGCGTAGAACTCGGCCCAGACGCCCTTGCCCGCGCCCTCCCAGCCCTGGGTGATCGAATCGCCCATGAAGAGAAGGTCGATGTCGCCTTTCTCGGCCCCCTGCTTGGCCCGGGCGTTGAAGGACTCGTGGCGATCGATCCACCACTGGTCGGGGCGGGATTCCTGACCGATGGCGGTGTTGGAGGTGGGGGCCGCGGGGGTACCTTGCGGCGCGGGCGCCGTGCCGGGCGCGGCGGGGTCGGCGAGCACACACAGAGCGACAACGCGCAGGACAAGGCAGCTGAGATAGAGCATGCCTGAGTCTACCGATCCTGTCGATGGACGGGCAGCGGCGACCGCGGCGCTTTGAACGAGCCCCGAGCGTGAGCGAGCGGGTCTCTGAGACTTCTTCAAGGCAAGCCACTTGCTGAAACTCAGGGCTCCTTTAGCGAGCGTTCGCGGAAGTCTCGGTCGGCGCGGGCGCCGCCGAGCCGCGGATGAGCAGGACGCCCGCGATCAGCAGGGCGATGCCCAGCCCCTTCATCGGGGTGACCGGGTTCTGTTTCAGGCCCAGCCATCCGAAGTGGTCCAGCGCGACGGCGACGATCATCTGCCCCGCCAGCACCGCGCCGGTGAGGGCGACCACGCCAAGCTTCGGGGTGAGAATGATCGAGCTGGCGACATACGTCGCGCCCAGCACGCCCGCGACGTGCGCCCACCACGGTGCTCCGAGGATCTTGACCGGCGCGGGTGCGGGCTGACGCATCGCAATCGCGATCAGCAGCATCGTGACCAGGCCGACGAGGAAGCTGAGCACCGTCGCGTGGATCGGTTGCTGCAAGTGCGTGCCCATCTTGGTGTTGCACGCGGCCTGGATCGGGAGCAGCGCGCCCGCGAGGGCGGCGGCGAGAAGGAGCACATATTGCATGCTCCGTCATCGGGAAGGAAGAGGCCCAAGCAACTTCTTTTCGTCGTTCGCCCCGGGCGACAGCCTTCAGCCCGCGGCTCGGAGTTGCATCACGAATCCTCGAACACCGCGTCGGTCGTCAGTCGCGTCACCCGCTGCACCGCTTCTAGCGCTGTCGGCGGCTTCGACAGGTCGATCTCCAGACACACGCCGCGGTCGTGGTCGCTGTTGAGCACCACCGCGTTGGGCGGCACCAGCGCCACGCCGTCCGGGGCTTTCTCGTGTCCGAGGATGAACAGGTTCACCCCCCAGCGTTCGACCAGGTCTTCAAGTTGCTCGGCGTCGTAGCCGCGGCCCCAGACCATGATGTGCGCGGCCCCCGTGCGGGGCTGGTAGTCGTCGGTGGTCAGTTCACGGCTGAGCACGCTCGGATCAAAGCGGCTCATCATCGCCAGGCCGGGCAGCGAGTGCGAGCAGAGGATGTCGATGCCGCGGCTGGCGTCGGGCCGGTTGCACTCCACCCGCAGCGCCAGTGGCATCGCCATCACGAACTCCTTGATGGCTTCGAGTACAGCGGCGGCGTCGGCATTGAAGACGGTCTCGAGCCCGGCGTTGAACGCCTCGACGACCTTCACCCCGTCCTTGATGATGCCGGCCCCGAAGACCTGCGACAGCTCGTGGTTCCCCAGCAAGACGTGGACGTGCTCGGGGAACTCGGCCTTGAGCGACGCAACCCGGGCCAGAGCGCGATAGGAGTAATCGACGCCGTTGTAGAGATTGGGCGGGTGGATGATCTCGTGGAGGGTGAGGTGCCGGGCGTGCTCGGTGCCCAGGTGGGCCATCTCGACCAGGCGCTTGAAATGGAGCGGATGGTCGTGCAGGTCGCCCGTCGCGATGAGGCGACCCGGGGCGCGGATGAGGTCGATGGAGCCGCGGCGGCACGAGGCACTGCGGCAGGCGCTCGCACCGGCGCGAAAGAGATCGATCACGCTGGCAGCGTCGGAGAGCGAGAGTTGTTGCAGGGCCCGCGGGGTCATCGGATGGCTCGTTCCGAGCGCGATGCCGCGTCGGGGACAGAGAAGATCGGCATTTATGGACGAAGGTCCCATCATCTTCGTTGGCCGAACCTCGCAAGATCGCGAGATTTTGGGATTGGTACGGCGTGATTTCTCTCGAAATGACGACGGAACGCCGGCATCGGATCATCCTGACAGGGCATGACGCTCCGCCGTCTCACCCTCGCAGCACTCGCCGCCGCGGCCTTCGGCTACGCCGGGGTGACCCAGCGCCCCGCCACGGGCGATGAGTCCGTGCCGGTGCTGCAGTGGACGATGCGGGCCGGCGAATTCCTGCGGCTCGGGCGGGCGCTGGTCGAGACGGTGGAAAACTACATCGGGCACGCCAGGGGTGCGGCGGCGACGGTTTCGACGCTGATCGCGCTCGCCGAGCGTGCGGAGTGTGCCAACGTCGCGCCCGTGTCGCCCGTGTCGTCCGAATCGCCGGCGTTGGTTCGCGTGGCGAAGGTGCCTTGCGTGCCGATGGCCCGTTCGCTTTCGCCGCGGGCCGTGATGCTGTGCTCGGTTGACCGCCACGAGGTGCTATGGAAAGGCGAGCCGTCGCTTGTCCATCCGCCGATGCCCAAGTCGGATGTCTGGAGAACCGCGTCGCGGCGCTTCGTCCGCGTGACGATGTAAGTCCAGCCACATCAAGCGATCGCGGAAGAAGCGCCGATACTTCGCCATGCTCTCCCGACGAGGGGCCAACGTGCTGTTCGTGCTGGTGCTGTCTGGCGCGATGGCGGCGATCATGTCGCTGGCGATGACGATCGTGCACAGCGGGGTCGATGCGTCTCTCGTGTCGCGTTGGCTTCGCAGCTTCCTGATCGCGTGGCTGATCGCGTTCCCCTCGGCGTTGCTGATCGTCCCGCCCATCCGGCGGTTCACGGACTCGTTTGTGAAGTAGCGACCTGCTCGGGCCGGGCGATACGATGTGGGCATGCCAGCCACGCGTGGAACGCCGTCGAAGGGTCGGATCAAGGGCGTTCGTGCGTTGAAGCAGGGTGCGCCCGCTAGAGCCCCTGGCGGGGGGAGCGGTGGGGCGGAGCGCTGGCAGCACAAAGACTTGATCGGTCTCCAAGGCGTCTCGGCGGGCCAGATCCGGGCGTTGCTGGTGGCCAGCCGCGGGCGGGTGGATATCACGACCGACGTGACCGACTCGACGCTGGCCGGAACCACGATCGCCAACCTGTTCTTTGAGGACTCGACGCGGACGCGGACGAGCTTTACGACCGCGGCCCATCGGCTCCGCGCTCACGTTTCCAACCTGCTCGGCGCGTTCAGCAGCGTGACCAAGGGCGAGACCCTCATCGACACCGCTCGCAACGTCGAGGCGATGGGTGTGCATGCGCTGGTCATCCGCGCCCGCCAGGGAGGTGCGGCCGGGCTGATCGCCAAGAACGTCCGTTGCCCCGTGGTGAACGCCGGCGACGGGCGGCACGAACATCCGACGCAGGGTTTGCTCGACGTCTACACGCTCGCGGAGGCGACCGGGCGGCTCGCCGACTTTGATCTTCGGGGCCTGACCGTCGCCATCGTGGGCGACATCGTCTCATCGCGGGTCGCTCGGTCCAACATCGCGGGACTGACCGCACTGGGAGCGGATGTCGTGTGTGTCGGTCCGGCGGGACTGGCGCCCAGGAGCCTTGAGTCGCTGGCCGAGAGCGGCCCGGGCGCCGGCCGGGTGCGGGTGAGCCAGGACTTCGACGCCGTGCTGTCCGAGGCCGATGCGGTGATGATGCTGCGGGTGCAGTTTGAGCGACACGGTGGCGGCGGGGAAGGTGCCAGCAAGAACTCGCCGTCAATCGCGTCGATCCGCGAGTATCGCTCGTTCTTTGGCATGACGGCCGCACGGGCGGAGCGGATGAAGGACGGGGCGATCGTGATGCACCCGGGGCCGATCAATCGCGGGCTGGAGCTCGACCCGGAAGTCGCTGACGGGCCGCGGAGCGTGATCCTGCGGCAAGTGTCGGTGGGCGTGGGTGTGCGGATGGCGGTGCTGGAGGCCTGCGCCGCCGCGTCCGCGTGATGGACTTTGCTACGCTCTGGCGATGCTCCGCAGCGTTCTGAATGTCGTGGTCGCATGTCTCCTGGCGAGCCTGGTAACGTGCGCGCTGGGAGGGTGCGCCAGTTCGGGTCGTCCCGAGTTCCGTGTCGCCGCGGATGACTACGCCCTCACGTTCGAAGCGGCCCGTGATGTGCTGGCGGACTATCGCTTCACCCTGTCGCGCGTGGACGCGCGTTCGGGAGTGATCACCACGACGCCGAAGACGACCGGCGGCCTGTTCACGCCTTGGGATACCGAGCAGAGCAAGTTCAGCCAGGAGTGGGAAGACACGCTCAACAAGCAGCAGCGTCGCGTGGAGATCACCTTCACGCCCGTCGCGACGGCTGCGGCCGATCCCGCCGCGGACGCCGGTGTCATCGCCGACGCACGCCGCAACGAGATCGCGATCGGCGGCGCCCGCCCCCTTGCGGCCGACCTGATCGAATCGCCCCAGGAGACTGTGGCTCGCGTCGTCGTGGTGGTGGAACGCATTCACACCTACGGCGTGCGGCCCAACACCCGCTCCGTGTACCTGACCACCGGCACGACCGATCCGACGCTGCCCTTCCCGGGCTCGTTCGAAGAGGCGATCTCGGACGATCCGCCGTTGGCGGAGCGGCTGTCGCGGAAGATCGAGCAGCGGGCCGCGGAGATGATGCGCAAGCGAACGGTGGCCGCCGCTGAAAGCAAGTAGCGCCCGCCGTCAGGATGCTGGCGGGGCCGCGTTGAGCGGCAGATGTCCAAGTGCGCGAGCGACCAGCTCGCCCCGGCTGTTGGCGTGGAGCTTCCGGTGCAGGCTCTTGACGTGATCGTGGACCGTGTGGGCGCTGCGCCCGGTCTGTTCGGCGATCTCACGCACGCTGAGCCCGCGGACGATGTGCCCGAGGGTTTCGTGCTCGCGATCGCTGATCCACTCGATCGGTTCGCTCGCCGCGCCGCCCAGCGCGAGGCGGGAGCGCCGCAGCAACGCGAGCAGGACGACCATGATGAACGACGCTTCGCCGCCGATCCGCGATTCGGTCGCGGTCTCACCGGCGCCGAAGATCCAGAGAAGCCGTCCGGGATCGCCGCTGACAATCAGCCCGAAGCCGAGGACGAGCCCGATCATGCCCTGCGAGGCGATGACGCGCATCAGGGGCGAGCGGAGCCAGGAATCGGAGCGAGCCAGCTCCGAGGAGCCGACGATCGAAAGCTCGGTCTGGGCGCTCGGCCGCCGCCCGATCGGGGTGCTGCGGGTCAGGCTGTGTTCAACGTGGGTCTGAGTTGTCGCGTCGGTGCTGTGCACGCCGATCGCATCAAGGCACTCGAGGTCGTCGCGGACGGTGCCGACGCCGACAGCAAACACGGACCGGCCGGCTTTCGGCCCGATCACCTGGGCCAGGGTTTGGGCGCTGCGATCGCACCAATCGCGTGTGGGCACCGCAGGGAGTGCGGCGATCCGTTCCAGAGCGTCGAGAGTCGTGGCCGCACCGTCGGTGTCACTGAACACGTTGGATTCCTTAATTCAGGCAACCCCTCGCGCCCGCGGGAGACACAATAGCGTCGCGTCGCAGCAGGAATGGTTCGGATATTGATTGGGCACCAGGGTGATTTGGACGCTCTGGCCGGGTCCGGGAACGGAACTCGGCGACGCCCCAAAAGATCCATCTGCGCAACTTTCGCGGCCAAAACCGGATATGCGGGTGGTGCGGGCGGGGTTCGTGAGGCACATTTGGAGTGGTCAGAGGCCGCGACTTGCAGTCCCGCTGCGCGATGTGGTGCGCGCGGGCCAACGGGGTTCTAGTTGTGGTGCGTCCGCATCCGGGAAACCGGACGCGGGATCGGTGTGTTCACATGCCGCGCGGCGCGTGCCGGGCGGTGTCGTGAACATGCAGTGGTGTAGACGCTCGCTCTTCCTTCATCGGAACGGCGGGCGGACATCTGCTGCACGCAGCGAGCGGTGCTCGTCACCGCTATGACTGCGCGAGATGGGAGAGCGATGAGCGCACTGTCTCGACAACCCGAATCGCCTCTGCTGGTCGCTGACTGGCAGCCCGATGTCACCCAGTTGCTCGACGAGCATCACCTCGTTGCCAGTAGCGAATTCCCCGCTCGGCGGCTGCAGTTCGCAACCAGCCTCGGGCAGTTCCTCGGAATGCAGCGCGACACCGAAGTTTGTTCGTTCTACGGCCGCTTCATCACCGACCTCGATTCCTTCTGTTACCAGCTCGAGCGCGCCGTCCCCGGCCCGCTGCTCGATCGCCGCATCGACGGCCCCGGCGGCGTCGCGGCCCTGCTCCGCAACCGCATGATCGTCCGCGGCAAGCCCGCGACCAAGTTCCGCTACTACCTCTGGCACGACGCCGACCTGCTTCTCCGCAACGAGCCCTTGGTCTTCGCCAAACTCGTCGATGCCATCGCCGGCGTCGCCGCCGAGGCGGAGTACGTCTCCGATGATCTCTTGTTGATCCACCGCGCGGTGTTCATCGGCGGGCCCCTGCTCGCCGAGGTCGCCAAGGACGAGCGCGGCCCGTTCCGTTCCTGGCTCGCCGACGAGTTCGGCGAGCCGTTCTGGCGAGTCGTCACCGGGCTGGAGAACCCGCCCTTCATGACGTACTCGGTCGATGCGCTGGCGAAGTAACGCCAGCATTTGAACGAGCCCGCGGCACGAACGCCGCGCGGTCTCGAACCCAGTCGCCACAAGCGACGCCCCTTCGGCTCATGCCGAAGACTCGTTGGATGATGCCGCTCCGTTGGGGGAGTGCCTCGTCCTACCGCCCGAGTCTTCGGACAACAGCATGGAGAGAGGCGCCGACGGCACCCTCCGATTTCACGTGTTTCCGCCCGGGGTGCACACGAGGAGCAGATTCATAACCTGCCCTCGCGTCGGCGCGCGCTGACCGAAATCGCAAATGGCAAAGCGCCAAATGGCAAATGAGGCGCGTAGCGGCGTTCATTCCGGACCGCCTTGATTTGGCCATTTGCCATCTGCCATCTGCTCTCCCTCCCTGCTCCCCTGCTCCACTTCCCCCCTGCTCCACTATTCTTCTTCATGCGCATCATCGCCGGTGAGTTCCGCTCCCGGAAACTGTTCACGCCCCCCGACGCCGAGATCACGCGGCCGATCCCCGACCGCGTCAAGGAATCCGTCTTCATGCTCCTTCGCGGGCACGTCGAGGGCAACGCGATCTTCGACGCCTTCGCCGGCACCGGCGCCGTCGGCCTTGAGGCCATCAGCCGCGGCGCCAGCCAGGCCGTGCTGGTCGAGCAGAACAAGCAGATCGCCGCGTTGCTCCGCAAGAACATCGAGCAGTTCGGCGTGCAGGACCGCTGCGAGGTCGTCGTCGGCGACGCCTTGGGCATGGGCGCCATCGCGCGCTGCCCAAGCCCGGTCCAGATCGTCTTCCTCGACCCGCCCTACCCGCTCATCCGCGACCCGCTCGGTTGGCGCCGCATCACCAGCGCCATGCAGCAGCTCGCCGCCAACCTGAACCCCGACGGCTTCATCGTGCTCCGCACCCCCTGGCCGTTCTTTCTTGACGTGCCGCTCGATCAGCCCAACCCCGACGAACTCGGCCCCAGCGGCACGCGCCAGGGCAAGTGGCTCAAGAAACGCAAGAAGGACGAGCCCCACGTCAAGAAGGGCGCGTGGCACGAGGCCATCGAACTCGAATCCCGCCGCAACGTCAAGAAGCGCGGCACGCCCGACCTCCCCGGCGGCCCGCCCAGCGGCAAGCCGCCGAAGGTCAGCCGCGGCGGCAAGCTGAACGAAGCCGCACTCGAGGCCGAACTCGAAGCCGGACCCTTCGACGCCGCGTGGGAAGAACTCGACCTCGACGAATTCGGCAACGTGATCGAGACCCAGACCGCCGAAGAAATCGCCGCCGCCGCGGCCAAGCCCGCGAAGCAGCCGGTGGACCTGAAGATCGAAGGGTTGAAAGGCCCCGAGACGCACCCGTACGGCACGACGGCGGTGCATTTGTACATACGGGGGTGATCGTCGCTTCACCTCACCTTGCTCTCAGCACGTGCGATCTCCTGCACACGCTGAGACCACGCCCTGCCCTCGAGGGATGCCAGCGAGTCTTCGGCCGCGCGGTACATCTCAAGTGGAACTCGGTCGGAGGACAAATAGCTGTGCCAAGCCCAAAGACCTACTCGCTGTCGTTCGCGGAAACGGCGGGCGAAGTAGTCGACCGCTTCTGGGCGATACGCGTCTCCTAGTCGAATCAACTCCGCCACGGCGAGAAGGCCGTCCGCTGCGCTGGCTTCGTTGGCAATCGACTCCACCACGATCCACAGTGACTCGACTCGCAGCGGCATCGGCCCATCGCTCCGCGAGCCATACTCGGTTAATGCGGCCCGAAGAACATGCGGGCTCGAGTGGTAGTACGGTCGCAATGGCTCACTCAGGAACGTGTCCGCTTCAGCGAGCAGCCTTCGCACCGCGGCATGATCTTTCGTGCGGGTCGCGATCGCCAGATTCGCCGCGAACTCAACCTCGTGGTCCGTGTCGCACCGATACGCACGCAGCATCTCGTCAATGCGAGGATCGGCGTCGTTGATCAAGCCGAGGGAAGTGACGATGCGGCCCCGAATAGACGGATTGCCGTCCCGCATCGCCTGGTCGATAGCAGAACGAAACCTGCCGACAGCTGTCGCGGCGGGTCGAATCAATTGAGAGACAACCACCGGATCACATTGTGCGGCACGTTGCATTCGTGCGAACAACGCCGCTGCCGTATCCGACGACATCGTTGGACTGATCAGGTACGGCGCGACTCGGCTCAACGTCGCGTCAGATGGTCCAGTGGCGAGGAAGGCAAGCACCACCTCATCCATCTCCATCTTGAACGCCCGCAAAGTCGTGAACAGATCTGGGTCGTGCCGCAGCGTTCGCGGGTTGCGAACCAGATGCGATCGCAGGCGCTCGCTAAAGCGTTCGGGTATCTCAAACCAACGGATCGGCTCCGACCTCAGTTGCAGCTGCCAATCCACCGGCGCTCGCAGGTACCCATCGATGTACGCGGCAATCGTTTCGTCTTCGGGCGAAGTCCGACGGAACGCGATCTCGGTACCCCAGAAGAACCTCGCCTTGGAATCCGTCGTCCGCAGGATGTCATTCGTCCGCCGACGCAAGAGCGATCGCTGCCATGTCCAGAGCGAAGGGGGCGCGATGACCTCCTGCAGGTTGTAGTGCATCCGCGGATCGCGTTTCGCCCACCACGCTTTCGGTTGATCAAAGGACGCGTACTGCCAATCCACGATCCACGGCCACGCCACGACCAGCACGGTCTTGGGAACAAACGCGAGCACACCGCTCCGAAGCACGCTCAGCCGCTGATACTCCGGCCACTTGAACGGCACCCAACTCGCCAGCGCGATGACCACGCCAGCCACGATCCAGCGGCGACGAACCCGCCGACGCCGCAACCGCTTCTCCAACGTCACCTCACGCCCGCACTCCGAACACTTCAGCCCGCTCGTCGCCGACATGTCGTACCAGCACTTCGGACACCGCCGCGTCCCCTTGCCCGGGTCGCGCCAGCCGAAGCGCCAGGCGACGAAGACGCCCGCGAGCAGCAGCATCCAAGCGGCGGCGGTGAAGAGCCAGGCGGCCATATGCAGAGCGTACAGGATGGTTCGGGCGCGGGTTCGTCCTCACCCTCTGGACCGCGGGCCCGATCTCAGAGCCGCGGGCTTCAGCCCGCGCGGCTAGGGCGCGGGGCGACGCTCGACCGTGGGCCTGTCGATTCGTGTGTGCGCGTGGAGTTGGACTGCTTCGGAGGTGGCCCGCGGGCATCCGGCGGTTGCGCCGAGATTGGGCGTTCCCGCCGCGCGGGCTGAAGCCCGCGGCTCGGATTGGGCTCGCTCCGCGTTCGCCAGCGCGGTACGCTGTCTTCATGCACCAGAGGCCGCGGGATGTGATCGCTGTTCGGGCCGCGACGGCGGCGGACATGACCGATGTCGCCCGCATGCAGCTCGCCGCCTGGCATGCCGCGTATCGGCGGCTGCTCGCCGACGACTTTCTCGACAGCCTCACCGTCGAGGGCATCGCCGGCTACCACGCCCGCCACTTCGATCCGGCCCAGAACCCCAGCCTCGATCGCTCGGCGTTCCTCGTCGCGGAGATGACCGTGCCCCCCGCCGAGGGCAAGAAGCGGCCCACCAAGACCATCGTCGGCATGGTCCGCGGCGGGCCGACCCGCGAGAAGACCGCCGCCGGCGACCCGGTCCCGCCCGAGGTGCCGCGGAAGTACGCCATGGAGTTGTTTGCCATCCACGTCGAGCCGACCGCCCAACGAAAAGGAGTGGGGCGGCAACTGTTCGGGGCGTTCGTCGACGCCGCCAGGAAGAAAATGCCCGACGCCGCGCTGGTGCTCTGGGTACTCAAGGACAACGGCAACGCCCGGGGGTTCTACCGGAAGCTCGGTGGCTCGGTGGTCGGGGAGTGCGAGCTGACGCTCGGCGGAAAGAAGTACCCGCAGGTGGCGTACGGCTGGCCGAAGTATCCAAATATAACACAAACACAAGAAATTCGTAATCCGATTTGTTTTTGATAGGTATCCAACCGGATACCGATCAGCGCGAAACTTCGACAAAAAACTCAAGCGGGGCTTGCGAACCTCGGGACGGTTGATCTCGTGGGGGACTATACTTAGAGGTTCGGCACCCGCCGGACACAGCGGTCAACGGGCAACTCGCGGCGAACTTTGGCTCCCTTACTCAACGGCGTGATCACTCGAGGCTTGTAAAACAGGTCGGGGTATGACTCCCTGTGGCGATTCTGTCGCTGCGGTCGGCTATCCATCGCTCGAAAGGACTTCGATGCCTGCCAACTCCTCCAACGGCTCGTATCGTGTTTTCCAGACTCCGAATCTCGCGACCACTCCTCACGTGGTGCGCAACTTCGCCAAGCGCGGCGACGGCATGGAAGTGCCGGACCTCACCAAGCTCCAGTCCGACGGATACAAGCGATTCCTCCAGCTCGAAAAGGGCCCGGAAGAGCGTGACACCTCCATCGGTCTCGAGTCGCTCCTCAAAGAGATCTTCCCGATCAAGTCGTACGACGAGACGATGAGCCTCGAGTACCTCTCGTACGTCCTTGAGGAACCCCGCTACACCTCCGACGAGTGCCGCGAGCTGCGCCTGACCTATGGCCGCCCGTTCCGCGTCACCGTGCGCCTCAAGCGCGAGGGCAAGCCGGACATGCCCGAGGAAGACATCTACCTCGGCGAGTTCCCGATCATGCTGGGCGGCGGCGAGTTCATCGTCAACGGCGCCGAGCGCGTCATTGTCAGCCAGCTCCACCGCTCCCCGGGCGTGGACTTCTCGATCGTGTCCAGCGAAGGCGACCGCCCGCTGCACTCGACCCGCATCATCCCCGAGCGCGGCTCGTGGATCGAGCTTGAGGTGACCAAGAAGGACGTTCTGGCGATGCGGATCGACCAGAGCACCAAGCTCGCCGCCACCACGTTCCTGCGCTGTCTCGATGAGTCCGTCGCTCCGACCGACAAGCTGCTGGGCCTGTTCTACGAGGTCACGCAGATCCCGGCCGACAAGGTGAAGCCCGAGCACTGGGCCGCCGAGACGGTGATCGACAAGGAGACGGGCGAAGAGCTGGTGCACGTCGGCCGCCAGATCGGCGAGCATGCGGAGGCGATCAACAACAGCAAGCTGAAGAACGTCCGCGTGATCCAGAACCCCAGCGACGTGCTCATCCTGAACACGATCGCGGAAGAGAAGCTCGACCAGTTCGCCGAGTTCGCCGAGACGGACTACGAGCGGGCGCTGGTGAAGCTGTACACCAAGCTGCGTCCGGGCAACCCGCCGCAGGTCGAGAAGGCCAAGCAGTTGTTCGCCGAGAAGTTCTTCGACGACAACCGCTACCGCCTCGGCCGCGTGGGTCGCTTCCGCATCAACCGCAAGTTTGAGTTGAACACGCCGGAGGACATGATGTTCCTCCGCAGCGAGGACTTCCTGCGCGTGATCCAGTACGTGCTGGACCTGCGCTCGAACCGTCCGGATCCCAAGACCGGGCGTCCGGTGGCGCAGGTGGACGACATCGACCACCTCGGCAACCGCCGCCTCCGCACGCTCGACGAGCTGGCGGTCGAGGAGCTCCGCAAGGGCTTCCTGAAGCTCAAGCGCACCGTGCAGGAGCGCATGAGCGTCAAGGACCCCAACGAGATCGCGAAGATCGCCGACCTGGTGAACAGCAAGAGCATCTCGAGCGCGATCGACTTCTTCTTCGGTCGTTCAGAACTGTCGCAGGTCGTCGACCAGACCAATCCGCTCTCGACGCTGGTCCACGAGCGTCGCCTCTCGGCCCTCGGACCGGGCGGTTTGAACCGCAAGCGCGCCGGCTTTGAAGTGCGCGACGTGCACATCTCGCACTACGGGCGCATCTGTCCCATCGAGACGCCCGAAGGCACCAACATCGGTCTCATCGCTTCGCTGGGCATCTACTCCAGCATCGATGACTACGGCTTCCTCCGCACCGCCTACCGCGAGATCAAGGGCGGCGAGGTGACCGGCAAGATCATCCACCTCCGCGCCGACGAGGAGATGCAGAAGGTCCTCGCCCCGACCGACTCGATGGACGAGAAGGGCCACCTCAAGAAGGGCTCGATCCTCGCCCGCGTCGCCGGCGAACTCGCCGAGACCGCCAGCGAAAACGTCGACTACGTCGACATCTCGCCCAAGCAGATCGTCGGCATCTCGGCCGCGCTCATCCCCTTCCTCGAGCACGACGACGCCAACCGCGCGCTGATGGGTTCGAACATGCAGCGTCAGGCGGTGCCGCTGATCAAGGTCGACCCGCCGTGCGTCGGCACCGGTGTCGAGAAGGCCGTGGGCCACAACACCGGCATGGTGGTGAAGGCCAAGAACCCCGGCACGATCACCCACTGCGATGCCGAGCGGATCATCATCGACAACGCCGACGAGTACGTGCTCCGCAAGTTCGTGGGCCTCAATGAGCGCACGTGCCAGAACCAGCGGCCGATCGTGAAGCCCGGCCAGAAGGTGGCGCGGGGCCAGGTGATCGCCGACGGCGCGAGCACGCGTCAGGGCGAGTTGGCGCTCGGCAAGAGCATCATGGTCGCGTTCAACACCTTCGACGGCTACAACTTCGAAGACGCGATCGTCATCAATGAGAAGCTGGTCAAGGACGACACGTTCACCAGCATCCACATCGATGCGTTCGACGTCGAGATCCGCGAGACCAAGCTCGGTCGCGAGGAGTTCACCCGCGATATCCCCAACGTCAGCGAGAAGATGCTCCGCAACCTCGACGAGAGCGGCATCATCCGCCTCGGCGCGCGGGTCGGCCCCGGCGACATCCTCGTCGGCAAGGTCAGCCCCAAGAGCAAGACCGAGCTGACGCCGGAAGAGAAGCTGCTGCACGCGATCTTCGGCCGCGCTGGCGAGGACGTGAAGAACGATTCGCTCGAGGTGCCCGCGGGCGTCGAGGGCATCGTGATCGGCGCCAACAAGTTCAGCCGCCGGCTCCACATGAACGAGGAGCAGAAGAAGCAGCTGAAGAAGGACATCGCCGACTACGAGAAGGCCCAGGACGACGGGGCGATCGATCTGTTCAAGCAGATGACCAACGCGATCAACGAGAAGCTCGGGACGCCGATGGTCGATCCGAACACCCGCCAGAAGGTCGGTGCCTCGGACATCGCCGAAGTCATCCTTGAGCAGATCAAGACCTTCGACATCAAGTGGGCCAAGGGCAGCAAGGAGGCCCGCGACGAGGCCGAGGTGCTCTTCCGTCAGTTCTGGCCGCGTATCAAGGCCATCGAGACCGAGAAGGCCCGTAAGGTCGCGCACATGAAGCGCGGCGACGAGCTGCCGACGGGCGTGCTGGAAATGGTGAAGGTCTACATCGCCACCAAGCGCACGCTGTCGGTCGGTGACAAGATGGCCGGTCGCCACGGCAACAAGGGCGTCATCGCCCGCATCGTGCCCGAAGAGGACATGCCGTTCCTCGAGGACGGCACGTCGGTCGAGGTGCTGCTCAACCCGCTGGGCGTGCCCAGCCGCATGAACGTCGGGCAGATTCTCGAGACGCACCTGGGCTGGGCGGCCCGCGTGCTCGGGTTCCAGGCCATCACCCCCGTCTTCGACGGCGCCCACGAGCAACAGGTCCACGACGCCGTCGCCGAGGCCAACAAGTACGTCGACGACAAGCTCGCGCAGTACGAGGCGACGGCCACCTGGCCCCAGCCCAAGGAACTGCTCGCCAAGATGCCCAAGGGCGGCAAGATCCAGATGTACGACGGCCGCACCGGCGAGGCGTTCAACCAGCGCACCACCGTCGGCTACATGTACATGCTCAAGCTGCACCACCTCGTGGACGACAAGATCCACGCCCGTGCGACCGGTCCGTACAGCCTCATCACCCAGCAGCCGCTGGGCGGCAAGGCCCGTACCGGTGGTCAGCGCTTCGGCGAAATGGAAGTGTGGGCGCTCGAGGCGTACGGCGCGGCGTACGTGCTGCAGGAACTGCTCACCGTCAAGTCCGACGACGTCGAAGGCCGCACCAAGATCTACGAGAGCATGGTCAAGGGCACCAACAAGCTCGAGGCCGGCATGCCCGTCGCATTCGACGTGCTGTGCAACGAACTCAAGGGTCTGGGCCTCAACGTCACGCTCGAGAAGAAGAAGCTCGAGGGCGGAAGCCTTCTGTAAAGCGAAGGCGTCCGGTGTCGGTCATCTGTGAACAGTGCTGGTTTGGAACAGTGAACGCAGTTTGAAACGGTCCGCGGCACCACAACGCCGCGAAAGGCGAGAAGACTCATGGCTGAGACGATCTACGACCGTGTGAATGACTACTCCGCCGTCAAGGTCACCCTGGCGTCGCCCAACGACATCCGGGCCTGGTCCTACGGCGAGGTGAAGAAGCCCGAGACCATCAACTACCGCACCTACCGCCCCGAGAAGGACGGCCTCTTCTGCGAGCGCATCTTCGGGCCCGAGCGCGACTACGAGTGCGCCTGCGGCAAGTACCGCGGCACCAAGTACAAGGGCATCATCTGCGATCGCTGCGGCGTGAAGGTGACGCACTCGCGCGTCCGCCGCAAGCGCATGGGCCACATCAACCTCGCCTGCCCGTCGGTCCACATCTGGTTCTTCAAGAGCATGCCCAGCCGCCTCGGCACCCTGCTCGGGATGAAGACCAGCGACCTCGAACGCGTGATCTATTACCAGGATTACGTGGTCGTCGATCCGGGTGACACCGAACTCACGTTCAAGCAGATCCTCACCGAGGACGAGCACACCGCCGCCCAGGACAAGTTCGGCAACGCCTTCAAGGCCTCGATGGGCGCCGACGCGATCCGCGAGCTGATCGAGCGCACCGACCTCGACGCCGAGGCCGCGCAGCTCCGTCAGGACCTCAACGAGACCAAGAGCAAGCAGAAGATCAAGGACTTCGCCAAGCGGCTCAAGCTCATCGAACAGATCCGCGGCAGCCAGAACGACCCGGCGTGGCTCGTCATGGACGTGATCCCGGTGATCCCGCCCGACCTGCGTCCGCTCGTGCTGCTGGAAAGCGGCAACTTCGCGACGTCGGACCTGAACGACCTCTACCGCCGCATCATCAACCGCAACAACCGCCTCAAGAAGCTGATGGACCTCAACGCCCCCGAGGTCATCATCCGCAACGAGAAGCGCATGCTGCAGCAGGCGGTCGACGCCCTCTTTGACAACGGTCGCTGCCGTCGTCCGGTGCTGGGCTCCTCCAACCGTCCGCTCAAGTCGCTGACCGACATGATCAAGGGCAAGCAGGGCCGCTTCCGCGAGAACCTGCTCGGCAAGCGCGTCGATTACTCCGCGCGTTCGGTCATCGTCGTCGGTCCGGAGCTCAAGCTCCACCAGTGCGGCCTGCCCAAGAAGATCGCGCTCGAACTCTTCCAGCCCTTCATCATCCGCAAGCTCAAGGAGCACGGCCTGGCCGACACGATCAAGTCCGCCAAGCGCATGCTCGAACGCCGCGACGCCGCGGTGTGGGACATCCTCGAAGAGGTCATCTACCAGCACCCCGTGCTGCTCAACCGCGCCCCGACGCTGCACCGAATGGGTATCCAGGCGTTCGAGCCGGTGCTTGTCGAAGGCAACGCCATCCGCATCCACCCGCTGGTCTGCGGCGGGTTCAACGCCGACTTCGACGGCGACCAGATGGCCGTGCACCTGCCGCTGAGCGTTGAGGCTCAGGCCGAGGCCCACGTGCTGATGCTGTCGACGCACAACATCTTCTCGCCCGCGAACGGCAAGCCCATCATCTCGCCCTCGCAGGACATCGTCATGGGCGTGTACTTCCTCACGCACGTGGCCCCCGACGAGCGTGCCGAGAAGGACATCAAGTCGTTCAAGGACCGTCGCGAGGCGATCCTGGCCTACGACCAGGGCAAGATCGGCATCCACGAGCGCATCCGCGTCCGTCTGGACGGGTTCACGCAGTACGCGGACAACCAGGGCGGCGAAGTGAAGAACATGCCCGCGAACAAGCGTCTGACGACCACCGTCGGCCGCGTGCTCTTCGCGGAGATCCTCGCCAAGGGCATGCCGTTCTACAACTGCGTGCTCGGCAAGAAGGGCTGCGCCCGCGTCATCGACGATGCGTACCTCTTCGCCGATCGCCCGAGCACCATCGACCTGCTCGACAAGATGAAGGAAATCGGCTTCAAGCAGTCGACGCTCGCCGGTCTGTCCTTCGGCATCACCGACCTGCGCATCCCGCGCGAGAAGGCGGAGCTGCTCGCCGAGAGCCAGAAGAAGGTCGACCGCGTCGAGAAGAACTACGACCGCGGCATCATCACCGCCCGCGAGCGGTACAACCAGCTGCTCGACATCTGGTCGCACTGCCGCGAACAGGTGCAGAAGAAGCTGGTCGAGACCCTCAAGAACGACCGTCGCGACGAGAACGGCAACGAGACGTCCATCGAGAACAAGCAGGGCAAGGTCTACCTGAACCCTGTGTACCTCATGTCCGACTCGGGCGCCCGCGGCAACATCAGCCAGATGCAGCAGCTGGCCGGCATGCGCGGTCTCATGGCCAAGCCCTCGGGCGAGATCATCGAGACGCCCATCCGCTCCAACTTCCGCGAGGGTCTGTCGATCCTCGAGTACTTCTCCTCGACGCACGGTGCGCGTAAGGGTCTGGCCGACACGGCGCTCAAGACCGCCGACTCGGGCTACCTCACCCGCAAGCTCTGCGACGTGGCGCAGTCCGTCATCATCGGCGAGTTCGACTGCGGCAGCCGCCGCGGCATCATGAAGCGAGCCCTGTACAAGGGCGAGCAGGTCGACGTGCCGCTCCGCGACCAGATCATCGGCCGCGTCAGCGTCAACACCATCACCAACCCCAAGACCGAGGACGTGGTGGTGCACGAGAACGAGCTGATCACGCCCGAGATCGCCGCCGATCTCGAAGCGATCGGCATCTCCGAGGTCATGGTCCGCTCGCCTTTGACCAGCGAGAGCCGCTTCGGCTGCTCGGTGCTGGACTACGGCATGGACCTCTCGACCGGCCGCCTGGTCGAGCCGGGCATGGCCGTCGGCATCATCGCCGCTCAGTCGATCGGCGAGCCGGGCACGCAGCTCACGATGCGCACGTTCCACACGGGCGGCATCGGCCAGCGTTCGGCCCAGGAAACCCAGTACGTCGCCCTCAACCCCGGCAAGCTCGAGCTGCGTGACTGCAACGAGGTTCCGGTGAAGGACGACGAAGGCCACGACTGCCACGTCGTCTTGAAGCGCAACGCCGAGATCGGCGTTCTCGACAGCGCGGGCCGCGAGCTCGAGAAGTACAAGGTGCCCTACGGCGCGTTCCTCTACGCCAAGAACGGCGACGACGTGAAGAAGGGTCAGACCATCATCAAGTGGGACCCGCACCGCACGCCGATCCTCGCCGAGAAGGAAGGTAACGTCAAGTTCGTCGATATCGAGCTTGAGAAGACCGTCCGCGAGGAAGAGGCCGGTGGCAAGAAGGCCCTCATCATCATCGAGCACAAGGGCGACCTGCACCCGGCGATCAACATCCTCGACGACCAGGGCAACATCCTCGACTTCCACTTCCTGCCCGCCAAGGCGCGTCTGGAAGTCGCCGACGGCCAGAAGATCAAGGCCGGTCAGATGCTCGCCCGTCAGCCCAAGCAGGCCGCGGCCAGCGCCGACATCGTCGGTGGTCTGCCCCGCGTGACCGAGATCTTCGAAGCCCGCAAGCCCAAGGACCCGGCGTTCATGGCCGAGATCTCGGGTCGCGTCGAGATCTTCTCGGACAAGCGCAAGGGCAAGATGACGATCCGCGTCGTCTCCGACTCGGGCATCGAGAAGGACCACCATGTGCCCAGCGACAAGCAGCTGCTGGTGCACACCGGCGACTTCGTGCAGTCGGGCGACTCGCTCACCGACGGCCCGATGGACCCGAAGGACATCCTCCGCATCAAGGGCGAGGAAGCCCTGTGGGCCTACATGCTCGACGAGGTGCAGAACGTCTACCGCGCTCAGGGCGTGGTGATCAACGACAAGCACATCGAGCTGATCCTCTCGTCCATGCTCCGCAAGGTGAAGGTCGAGAACCCCGGCGACACGGACCTCCTGCCGCAGGAAGTTGTCGACAAGTTCAACTTCAAGCAGAAGAACCTCGAGGTCGGCCAGATGTACCGCATCACCGAGCCGGGCGCGACCGAGCTGCCGCTGAATGCTCTCGTCGGCAAGGACGAGATCAAGGAGGCCAACGCCAAGGCCGAGGCCGCGGGCAAGGAAGGCGCCAAGGCCAAGCGTGCACGTCCGGCGACGGGCCGCACGCTGCTCCTGGGCATCACCAAGGCCGCGCTGTCGAGCGATTCGTTCCTGTCGGGTGCGTCGTTCCAGGAGAGCACCAAGGTGCTCACCGAGGCGTCGCTCCGCGGCGCGACCGACACGCTCGTCGGCCTCAAGGAGAACGTGCTCCTGGGCCACCTGATCCCCGCCGGCACGGGCTTCCGTCCGTATCAGGAGATCAAGGTCCGCCCGCTCGTCGAGCTCCCGCCCGAAGAGGACATGGAGATGCTCGAAGAGGAACTCGAGTCGCCGCAGGTTGAGATCCCCAACCCCGGCACGACCGCGACGGCCTGATCCTGTTGGACGCCTGATTCAGGCGAAGAACTTAGTGACTCCAAAGCCCGGGCGAAAGCCCGGGTTTTTTCTTGAGGTCGGGTACGCGACGTCAGTCATAACCCAAACGCGACCATTGTGGCTCGATGACGGAGCTATTGCGCTGCTGATTTCTGCGGATTTCCCGCGATTCGCGCCGGATTCTGTTTTGCATTTCGGAATGGCGCGGTAGCTTCGATCGACCGCGGCGGAGTCCGCGTGGGACGGGAGGCCTTGTGAACATCTCGATGCGTTTGCTTCTGTGCTGTGTTGCGCTCGGAGTGGGTGTCTCGTGCGCGAATGCCGATGAGGTCACCCGCCGCCTCAGCCCGCACCGCTTCGAGACCGCGTCGTGGAACTTCATCCCCGCGTACCCCGAGGGCAGCAACCTCACCGGCGCGATCGTCGCGATGGCCAAGCCCGACGCGATCATCGGCGACAACCTGCACACGATCCTCTTCATGCGCACGCCCGGGGGCTGGGACGCGTACTCGTGGCGCACTGCGACGCCCTCGCAGGCGCTGATGACCGCGAAGATGATCCTGAACATCCCAGACGAAGACAACGACCTATTTGGCCGGCCGGATCTCGTGGCGTTGTTCGATCCCGACGCGCCGCGCCCGCCGCTGCCGTATGTCGCAGGCATGCTGACCGACGACCCGCTCTTCAACGTCGTACAGAACAGCGAGACCCCTGGTGCGCTCGTGGACATGCTGGTGTCGATGGGCTATTCCGCCGCGTCCGTGACGAGCCTGACCGTCCCTCAAGGGGGCAACGGCGAAGGCGGGGGCGAGATGACCGGATGCGTCAGCGAAGCGCCGATGCTCACGGCAATGGCCCAGACGGCGGACTGGGCGGGCGTCGGCGTGTTCGCGACCGAGGCGGAAGCAGACCTCCTGGTGCAGGCGATGGCGGCGAACCTGTTCGTGTGCGCCGATGACCCGGAGTGCACGGCGGAGCAGCTGACGCCGTGGGCATCCACGCTGTCCAAGGGCGAGTGCTACTTCGCGTACGTCGGGCGACGCTCCGAGCCGCGGATCGACGAGAACTACCGCTGGTCGTGCATGTACGAGCTGCGGCGCCGCTTCACCGAGTACCGCTCCGCGAAGTTTCGAAAAGCTGACTGCACCGAGGTGACGTGCCATCAGAAGCGGGTGGGCTACAAGTCCGGACAGACGATCTACTGCATCATCGCCAAGCCCGATGCGACGGCCCCGACGTGCAGCTTCGAGAAGCCGAGCAACTGCCCGACGCCAAACCTCGGCACGGACCCAACGTGTCGGGCGGAGAATGCGGATACCTGGGGGCAGTGGGCGAACGAGCCGAGCAACGTGCCGTGCCCGTAAGGTGTGTTCGCTTGTCGCTCAAGCTTTCTGTGCAGACTGATCGAGCTGCAGATTCGGCGAGTCGGTCAGGCGCGCCGCTGCTTCAGCGTCGTGCGTGACGGGTTCGCCGCGGGATTCGAGCTGGGTGACCAGGCGCTCGAGCGTGCTGCAGCGGATGCCAAGCTTTTTGAAGTCGTTCGGCAACATCGGCGGCAGTTCGACCAGTCCCGTCAGCAACATGGCGCGGATGTACGGGATGCACAGCCCGCAGCGCGAGCCGCAACCGGTCGCGGCGTGCAGCTCCTGCAGGCCGCCGCCCGAGGCATCGGCGATCGCCTTCAGTGAGGCGAAGTCCGTGCGATAGCAGATGCAACTCGAAACGCTCATTGCTCGTTGTCCCCGGAACTCGACATACAGGATGCACGATCGAGGTGGTGTCTGTCAAGAGCGCATCGCTCGATTGGACCAAACAGCATCGACTTTCTGCGTCACGGGATGAGCCGAACACCAAGCCGTCTGCCAAGTCTGGTGGTTTTACCGAGCAATGGCCGGTGGTTTGCCCAGATATTCGGATATCGCGGTGCGATTCAAGAGGCGGATCGCGTCGTGCGAGGAGATCGTTGCAACAGCATCAGGGAACCGCGGTCGCGATGAACTTCTCGATCTGGAAGCTGGTCATGATGGGCAAGTTGGTGCGACCGGTCGCGAGCACAACGCGGATGTACGGCACGCACATGCCACAGCCCGTGCCGCAGCCCGTCTTCTTCGAGAGCGCATCGAGATCGCGATGGCCTTGGTCGGCCAGTTCCTTGAGTCGCGAGAACGAGATGCTTTTGCAGACGCAGCGATCAACCACTCGTGTGCTCCCCGGAAGCACTCAGTTTATCGGCGCGCGCCACGCTTGCCAATCGGGGATGTACCACGGTTCCGGAGATTTCGAAAGGCTCCCGACGCCGAGCGAGCGCCCACGCGAATCGCGGCGGAGCAGATCAGTGTTTGTGCCCGACGCGCTCGCGCTCCCGTCCGCACGCACGCCCGCCGTGAGCGCACTGGCGCGTTGACGACCCGCATGTCGGAAAGACGTCGTCGGGCTCAGGTTGGCCGACCAACCCGACGACGGCGAAAACAGCAGCGGCGGATCAAGCAGCGCGCTCGATCGCGGCATCGACGTCGCGGAAGTGCCCGCCAACAGCGAGTCCGCGAAGACCAGCAGCGACGACGGCTGCACAATGTCCGCGGTCCGCCGCCACGGGCGCGAGCCGATCTGATCTCCCCATCCCGGGGTCATCAATGGCGACAGGTAATAGCCGTTGTAGCCGTAGGTGGTCGAGAACTTGAGATGCTTCGTCTGGGGTGTGTACGTACCGGATGGCTGTTCGGGGCACTCGAGCGCGCCGCGATCGGCCCGGGCGGCAGAAAAAAACGGCGTGAGCAGCCCGCTGGTCGGCGCCCCCTCGGGCGTGTTCTCCGGCGCATCGGCCCCGAACCAGTACACGACCGGACCCGATCCGATCTGCTCCTGCCGCCAGTACGCGGCGGGCGTCGCCAGATCGCGATACGTGTTCGCGTACATCGTCCACGCCACGCCGAGCTGACGCTGGTTCGAAAGACACTTCGTGGTCCGCGACGCCGCGATCGCGCCGCGGAGCGATGGCAACGCAAGCGAAATCAATAGCGCCACGATCGCGATGACAATCAGCAGTTCGATAAGCGTGAAGCCGCGGCATGCGCAATCGCGCCTCCCCGCCCCGCGCAGCGGGGAGGGGTGGCCGAGGCTCGGCGAGGCCGGGGAGGGGTGTTTGACGTCCAGGCGGTTCATCGCCTCCCCTCCGTCTGCTCTACATCCTCGTTCACCCGGATCGCCCCGATCAACTGCTCCCGATCCGCCGCGTTCACCGCGCCATTCCCATCCACATCCCGCGACCCGCGGCCTTGCTCCCACGCGTAGATGTCTTCCACATCCACCCGCCCATCACGGTTCACATCGAGCAGCAGCGGCAGCGCCCCGAAACTCCGCAAGCCGCCGCTCCCGATCGCATACAGATTTCCGCCCGCGATCGCGGGCGAACCCGTGATGCCCGCGACGCTCTGCACCACCGCGACCGCGCTCGTGGCATTCGTCACGCCCGCGAGATTGACGACGCGGAGCACGTTGTCCCCGCCGCCGATCACGAGCCGCGTGCCCGCGCTCGACACCGATAGCAGCGGCTGCAGGTTCCACCCGCCGATCGGCGTGAACTCGCCGCTCTCGATGATCGCGTTGTTGTTGCTATCAGTCCACGTGCGCACATGCGTGGACCAGGTGAACAAAGGCGCAAAGGTTGGCGAGAACCCGAACACGTGCAGCGACGGCAGCGAGCCGAAGCCCTGCACACCAGTCGAGAGCGCGACGCGTCCGAGCGTGTCGCCCGGAAGAGCCACCGGGATCGACGCCGAGCGATTGGCCGCGGAGTTGCTCAGAAGCGTCCCGTCCGCGGCACGCAGACGCACCAGATTGCCCGAGTTGAGCCCGCCAAAGAACGCGTACGACGCGACAAGCACCGCATCGCCGTTGATCGACACGCCCCCAAAGAAGCCCGCGCCGCTCGGATTCACAAACCGCCACACCGGCGTCGGCGTCTCGGTCGCATGGGCCGGGAACGCGAGCACCTCACCGGGATCGCTCGCAAACAGCCCGACCGCGGCGGTGATCACCCGCCCGCGGGCCGCGTCGTAGGACGCCGTGTTCCCCGACGACGCGCCGATCGGCGCCGACCAGATCACCTGCCCCAGCGTGTACGGATTGCGGCTCGAGAACGCATCGAGATTCACGCAGTGCAGCGACGCCGAATCACCAAAGCCGTCGTAGTCGGTCACAAAGACCCGTGCCGGCCCGTGAAACGCCCGCACCACCAGCGGCGAAACATTCACCAGCGGGTTGATGAACGAGGTCTCAAACCGCGTCGCGCCCGTCACCAGATCAAACGCCGTCAGCGTGGAGCCGCTGGCGACAAGCACCGTGTTCGACCCCTCGTCGATAGTGGGGGAGGTGAGGCTCTCGAGCACCGGCGCGTCGATCACCGCCGAGCGTTCGACGGCACCGCTGCGCCGGTTGATCCAGAAGAGCTTCCAGATCGTCCCGCCGTCGTTGATGAACCCCGCCGCGAGCACGTGCGTCGGCGAGACCGCGACGCCCGCCTTCTGCTGGAACGTGATCGGCCGCGACTGCTCATCGAGCGTGCAGGTCCAGCTCTGCTGCGTGAGATCGGGCACCGGCAGCGTCGTGACCGACGTCCGCGCGGCGTTGCCTCCCAGCGTGGGCCAGGTCTGCTGCGCGCTCGTGTCGCTTGCGATCAAGACACTCACCACAGAGGCACAGAGGCACAGCGAGAGAGAATTGGCCAAGGCAGAGCGACGTTCACGAGCGCACGATGCTCGGCGTCCCACCAAAAGCGAGCCAGGGCGTCCCCGCCCCGGCGCACGAGATATCCATTCCTCGCAGGATGCGAGGGTTCGCGACCGGAATGGCTCGCGTGGCTTCAGCACCCGCGCCGCCTCCTCGGTGCGATCAGCGTCGCGATCACAAACAGCGACGCGGTGACGGGAGAAGGCACCGCCGCAATCGCATCGATGTTGAGCGAGCCCGGGCTGTCGCTCAGGTTGGTAAGCCGCACGTAGCGAATGAAATCGAGCCCGGTCGCCGAGAAGTCCACGCCCGTCCCGCCGCCGCTGCCGTTGTAGCCGGCGACGATCTCGGCGTACGTCTTGCCGATCGGATCAAACGACGGATCAACCGCCTTGGTGAAGTCCGTCGGCACCGATCCCGGCGACGTCTCGTAGGGCGACGCAAGATCGCTGTACCCAAGCGTCGCGTAGCCGCTGGTGGGGTTGGCGCCGGGCACAAGGAACCAGTCGGTCCCGTTCTTCGAGACTTCGATGGTCGCGTTCCGCGCCCCGAACTTCCCGCTCGCGAAGCCGCCTCCATCCGCGTAGAACCAATTGCCGAAGACGATGAAGTCCACGCCGAACGGATTGCTCGCCCGGTTCTGAACATCGTGGTCAAAGCCCAATACCAGCGAGCCGCCCTTGCCGATGCTCACGATCTCGCCCGGATCAAACGGCGGGTTGAACGGCGTCACCGCGCCGGGAAATCCAAACTGCACACCCGTGAACCGCGTCGGCGAGCCCAGCGCCGCCGCCGGGTCGGCGTACGTCGCGCTCCCGCCCACACCGGGCACGAAGCTCGACCACGACGTCGCATAGGGCGACGCGGCCGCCGCGAACGACACCAACGCCCCGGCCACGCCGGACAACACAATCAAACTCTTCATGCGATCTCTCCATCCGATTTCCGTGCGTGAGCGCACGAAAGCCGGCCACATCACCCCGAGACGCGCGGGGCGTTCCTCGCCAACGCGACGGCCATCACACGCACGGCTCACCCGCGGCGGAGGTCATGACATCGCATGACAACAACGCCACGGCCAAAGCCTGCGCCGGAGCGGTGGTTTCAGTGGGGGCACGCCGCGTGAGGAATACGCGAGCGCTTCCACCGACCGCCCCGATTCGCGAGGGCCGCCAGTCAACCGTCACGGGAACATCCCGTGCGGCGTCCATCGGCAGGTCTTCCGGCTTCGGGTACAGCGCTCCCCGCCTTCCCGCCAGGCCGCCCCCCGGTGGAGTCCGGAGAAGAGCGGCGGCAGTGGCTGAGGCCGTCGAGCGAGTCCAAGACCCGCTCAAAGCCTCGTGGGAAGCACCAAGCCCGTTACGGCGGCGCGTCCGCGGTGGAATCGATGGAGGCCCTAGGGCCTTCACCTCACCACACTTCCCTTTTCAGCCCGACCCGTGCTCACGCACGGCCCGGGCACCGAGGGACAAAGGCAGCATAGCAAGTCCGCGACGCGTGTCAAACGAGGCCGCCGCGCCTCCTCTCCCCGCCTGCGGGGAGAGGACGATTCGACGCAGAGCGTCGAATCAGGTGAGGGGACGGCGGGTGCCTGTTGGTCTTGGTGTCCGAACGCGAAGCGCCCCTCCCCGGTCTCGCCAAGCCTCGACCACCCCTCCCCGCTGCGCGGGGCGGGGTGGCGCATGGCGTTGCAATCGCGACTACTTCTTCTCCGGCTTCTTCATCCCCGGAATCAGATCCGTCACCTTCTTCGTCGCGTCTTCGACGGCCTTGCCCGCCTCGCCGCCGAGCTTGTCGGTGACCTTCTTCGCCGCGTCGCCGCCGATCTTTTCGATCGTGCCCTGGGCCTTGGCCGCGACGGACATCTGGAGGTTGTCGAGATTGCCTAGGCCCGCAAGCCCGCCCTGCAGGTCGCCGAGGATCTCGGCGGGGAGGATGCCGCCGCCCTTGTCGGCCGCGGCGGCCAGCACGGCTTCCACGATGATCGACGCGAGCTGACTCATCGTCACGCCCGTGCCGCCGACGCCGGTGCCGGTCTTGCCGACGTTGGTGAGCTTGATCTCGTCGATCGGGATGTTCACCTTGGTGAGATCCGCCGGCCCGCCGATGAGATCGACGCTGATGTTGATGTTCGTGAGCGAAAGCTCGTTGACAACAAACTTCTTCTCACCGCCGCCCGACGAGGATCCACCCGAGCCGCCTGCCTGATCGGCGACCTTCTTGATGTGATCGAGGATGACGTTGAAGTTCGCCTTGCCGCCGGACTTCTCGAGTGCGACATTCAGCTTGTCGAGGCTGAGCTTGGGCAGCTCCACCACCGGCTTGCTCAGCGAGTTGAACGACACCGCGACGCCGCCCGAGCCCAGCGACAGGAACGCCGGAGCCTTGTACCCCGGCGGGTTGGCGACGTTGAGCCCGCTCATGGCGAACGTGCCGCCGAGGATGCCGACGTCGGCGGACTGGAGCGTGGTGTTGGTGCCGAGGGCGTAGGTGCCGCCCGTCTCGATGCCCTTCTTGGCGAGCGAGTTGATGTTCATGACGGCGAAGACGACGCCGCCGATGACGAGCAGGACAAGAACGAAACCGAGTGCAAACAGACGCTTGATGAGTTTCTTCATGAGCGGGCTCCTGGCGGCATTGTACGAGCGGGCGGTGAAACACGGGAGAGAACGCGGAGTCGCGGAGCGGGCGGAGTCGCGCGGAGAGTGGAGAATGGAAAAGGCGTTTCACTCGAAGGGATCAAAGGGGTCAATGGGCTCAAAGACGAGAAGAGGAAACACTCAAAGCCGTGCCGCGACTCTGCTAGATCCCGATCCGCCCCTCCACACGTGCCCTCTCTTCTTCTTCTTCTTCTTCTTCTTCTTCTTCTTCGAGTTCATCCCCTTCGAGCTCTTCGAGCCCTTGGAGTTGAGAATCCGCTCCGCGAAACTCCGCCTTCTCCGCCCCTCCGCGTTCTCTCTACTTCCCAAACAAAAACGCCGCCCGCTCCAGCCTCGTCTTCCCCTCGCTGTGCACCGCGAACTCGTATCCCTCGTGCATCGACGCGCAGCCGTACTGCCCGTCCTTTCGCACGGCGTACAGCGTCACGTTGAACCCCGGCCGCCCCTTCTCGTCGAGCAACCGCTTCTCCTTCGTGTGATCCGCGATCCGCTTCAACACCTTCAGGCACGCGTCCGTCGGCGACAGCCCGGACGCCATCGCGTCCACGATCGCGAACGCACCGCAGGACTGCATGACAGCTTCGCCGCGCCCCGTCGCACCCGCGCTGCCGATGGCGTTGTCGGTGTAGCACCCCGCGCCCACGCACGCCGTGTCGCCGACCCGGCCGGCGAGCTTGTACGACAAGCCGCTGGTGCTGGTGCAGCCGTAGAGGTCGGACCCGGGCGCGAGCAGCAGCGAGGTGTGGATCGTGCCGTAGGTGTGGGGAATGGGAGACGCGGTGCGCGAGTCGTTGGGCTTAGGGGAGTGGGGGGGTTGGAGGGCTGAGGTTGGAGTCGGAACCGCCTGATTTGCGGCCGGATCAACATTGCCTGCCCAGAGCGCCTGACCGAAGCCACTGCGGGCCGCGTCGCCGCTGGCGCCCTTCTCGCCCGCCGATTCGCCAGCCCATTCGGCCGCACTCAGCCACGCGTCACGCGTGCTCAAGCTCGCCTTCCAATCCAGCCACGCCTTGCGGCTCTTCTCGGTGAGCAGGTTCTCTTCCACAAACCCCAGCGCCCGCGCGAACTTGTTCGCCCCCTCGCCGACGATCAGCGAGTGATCGGTGCGGCGGAGCACCTCGAGCGCCAGCCGAGCGACGTGCCGCACCCGCCGAACCCCCGCCACCGCCGCCGACCGATGCAGCGGCCCGTGCATCACAATCGCGTCGAGCTCCACCTCGCCGTCCTCGTTGGGCAGCCCGCCGTAGCCGACCGAGAGTTCCTCCGGGTCGTCTTCGACGAGCTGAATGCCAGCGACGAGGGCGTCGAGCGGATCAGCCTTTTTGGCAAGCATCGCCGCGGTGCAATCAAGCGCGGGCACGCCGTTCCAGCTGGAGATGAGGACGGGGTGAGACATGCCCTCATCGTACCGACGTTACTCGCACACCATGCCGCCGTACGCCACGACGAAGATCTGGAAGTCGCGGTCATCCACGACGCCATCGCCGTTCCAATCCGACAGGCAACCAACGGGCATCGCGGAATCGTCGCACAGCATGGTGTCGTACGTCGCGGCGAAGGCCGCGAAGTCCGTGTCGTTCACAAGGCCGTCGGCATCGAGATCACCGGGGCATGTGTTGACCGAAACCGCCGCCGCCCAACTGGAGGTGGTGTTGCAGGCGTTGCTGAACTCCACCGTGTACTCGCCTGCGTCGGAAGCCTGCACGCCCTCGATGCGCAGCACAACGTCCGAACCATCGCTCGGCGAGGCCAACGCACCCGCCGCACCACTCACTGATCCGCCGCCGACCGAAGCGCCGCTGGGCCCGTCCTGCACCGCTTCGCCGTTGCGCTTCCATTGATACGTCACGTTCACGTACCCGCTCGCCGCCGCGGCCTTGAGCGTCAAGGAAAGACCCTGATTTACAGGTTTGGACTGCGGCTGGACGGCGAGCCAAGGCTTCGGATCGTCCGTCCAACGCGCGAAGTAGGCCGAAAGCGATCCGCCGGCCGTGCTGAACGATCCGGCCGCGATGAGCTCGTCGCCGAACTGCTGAACATCCGCGACGCCGCCACCCTCCAGTCCGCTTCCCATTGCTTTCCACTGGGTGCCATTCCAGCGGGCGATCTTGTTCGCGGCGACGCCATCGATCGAGCGAAATTCTCCGGCCGCAATGAGGTCACCCTTGTAGGTCGTGACTGCAAAGATTCTCGCAAAAGAAGGCAAGGGATTCTTTTCCAGGCTCCTCCACTGATTGTCTTGCCACTGAGCGATGGCGCCGTATGTCCGACCGTCAACACCCCGAATTCCGGAGCCATCGGCCGAGCAGACGTAGAGCGTCCCGTTGAGCGAGAACAGCAAACCACTTGTAGCAAGTCCGATGGGCCATCCTCGCCATGTTGTGCCATCGAATCGGAAGGGTGGCTTCGCCAACGGATCGGAAGTCAGACTCAGAAAGGCGGGTGAACTACTGACAATCAATTCGCCTTCGTGTTCCACGGCCGAACCCGCCCCACCGACGAGGTCCGTGCCCAGCGTTCTCCAAGCGTTGCCATTCCATGCCGCAATCGGTCTTTTGACAAGGCCGTTCGAAGGCAGGTACACATCTCCGGCCACGACGAGTTCTGACCCATACTTGGACTGCGAATAGACACGAGATCCGAGCTCCAGCCCCGGGATCATGGCCCACGTGGTTCCGTCCCAAGACGCGCTGACTCCGAATACGGAGCCCACATAGAACTGCGGTCCGACTTTCGTCATGTACCCTCCGGACACGTTTGCTGGCACCCCGAGGCTCAACCACGTGGCGCCGTTCCACCTGGAAAGCTCTCCAGCCTCAAGCCCCGCAGCGAGCTGAAAGCCACCCGCGATCACGAGTTGATCCTGGAAGACCTCGAGAGACGACACCCCGCTGTCGAATCCGATGCCGATGGGTTTCCAGCGACCGTTGCTCAGCTCCGTCAGCCCACGCCCGACCGGGGAGCTGCTATTCGCTCGGCCTGCAAACAACGACGTCCCAAAGGGCTGCAGGCACCGCGCCAGCACGCCGCCTTGCCCCAGCGTTCCCCAGGCGTTTCCATCCCAGGCAACGCAGCCGCCCTTCACCCCAGATCCACTGACAACCAGCTTTCCATCGACGACGGCCAGCGTGTCGACAGCCGAAACAGTAATGCCCGGTGTCAGTGGAAGCCCGACTGCTTCCCAAGCCGTACCGGTCCAGCGCGCCAGAGCCCTTGCCGACACACCGCCGATCGCAGTGAATGTGCCGCCCGCGTACAGATGTTCGTTGTACACGCACAACGCTCGGATCTCGCTCGGCGCGGCGATGCCGGTCCCCAGCGGAGTCCAAGCGCCATCCCAAGCCGCGATCCCACCGGCAGCCTTTCCTCCGACACTCGTGAAGGTTCCCGTGGCGATCAACTTACCTTGGTGAACGGTCATCGCACGGATACTGCCTCCGGAAACGGTCGAGGCAGGGCCAAGAAAACTCCAAGCCGTGCCGTTCCACTTGGCGATCGAGGCCCCTGAACCCGAAATCCTGAGGATTCCCGCGGCAACGAGCTCGCCGTTGTACACCTTCAACGCGGTGATCGAGGTCGCTGCACCGTCGACCCCGTTCCAGGCCGAGCCGTTCCAAGAAGCCAGAGGGCCTGTGGCAACCCCTCCCGCGACCGAGAACGTGCCGCCCACGAACAGCTTGCCGTCGTACACGCAAAGCTGCTGCACCGCACCCGCCGTTCCGCCGCCAATCTCTGTCCACTGATTGCCGTCCCACATCGCCAGGTTCTTCGCGGGGGTCGTGTGGACGATCGAGAAGGTCCCGCCGATCACGAGTGATTCGGGCAACGGTCCCGGACCGTCGGGATCCCACAGCGTCATGCAGGCGACCGAACCGTTCACGCCGGGCACGCCGTAGCCGGGCAGCCACTGCCCGCCGCATGTCTGCGCATGGGCGGCGGACGCTGTGATACCAGCGGAGAGCAGCGCCATCGCCGCCATCGTCGGGATTCTCATATTGCCACCTCACAAGACACGCGCACGCGGAACCGCGATTGCGTCACCCACACGAACCGCTTACGACCACGCCTCGAAACCCGCCTGACGTGGTACACGCCAAGATCCAGGCCAAATGCGTCGAAACGCCTCGGATGGCCCTTTGCTGATCTTTCCATCCGCAGCGTTCGGGTCCGAGTTCCAAAAAACCGGGTCCTACTCGGAAGGGCAAGGCGCGTTCCACACCCAGCCTTCCCGCGCCGGCCGCTCGCCCCTTTGGCCCAATTCCACGATCGCGGCTGGGTCTTGCGAACGCCCGATACGTGCGAAGCGGAGGCCCGGGGTAGGTTCGGCACTCACTACTTCTCGATCTTCCCCTCCACCCTCTGAATCCGATACCCACCCTTCTCCGCCCCCACACCTGTTCGTCCTTCTCGTTGTACCCGCGGTCCCAAGTCTGGACGGGCGGTGTTCCCGTTGTCGCCAGCGGCTTCCCGGTGGGATGTGCACCAACTCGCCGCGAGCGGCGGCCGCTCCGGCACGATCGCACGTCGTGCATGACGATGCGATCACGGCACCGAGAGATCGCGGCGAGTCACGGTGCGCTCCGGCGGCTCGGCCTTGATGAAGACATCGAGCTTCTGTCCGACATACACCCGCTCGGGCGAGCCCGCGACTTGATAGACAACAAACAGCACGCGGGTGTCCACACGCTCGGTGGTCGAGCCGGTGATGGAGGTCTTGGGGACCACGCGGGGTTCGATGCGGGTGAACGTGAGGTCCACCTTGACCCGGTCTCGTCCACGCACGAAGCCTTCCGCCGGGGCGCCCGGTCGCACGCGGCTCGCGTCCTCTTCGTCGACCTGCACACGAACCTCGAGCCCGCCGGTGCGGGCGAGCACGATCGGTGGCCGCAGCGACTCACCGGCCTGCACGAACTCGCCTTCGCGAACATCGGTCCGCAGGACGGTGGCGTCGGCGGGTGCGCGAATGACCAGTCGATCGAGCTCGGTTTCGACTTGCTGGACTTCGGCACGCGCCTGATCCCGCTCGCGCTCGGCGATGTCGATGTCGGGTGCCCATGTTCCGGCCTCAAGCCGCGAGAGCACGGACTGAGCCTCGACCAGCTCGGCCTGGGCAACACGGTGCGCGAACGCTCGGCTGCGAATCTCCTCGCGGCTCATGGCACCCGTCGTTTCCAGGCTCTGGGCTCGAGCCAACAGATCCTCCGTCCGCTCCGCCGCCGCTGTCGCCGCTTCCACGCGGGCGCGGGCCGGCGGCAGATCCTCCGGGCGGGTACCGGCCTTGAGCCGACGCACGCGGGCTTCAGCCGCGGCGAGCATCTGGCGCTTGAGGTTCAGCTCCGCCAAGGACTCGCGGTCGTCGATCTCGAAGAGCGGCTGCCCGCGCCTGACGACATCTCCGGTGATTACATGAACAGTCTTGACGACTCCCGAAACCGGCGAGCCCACCGCGACCGACTCGCCCGGGCTCTGGAACTCACCCAGCCCGGCGACGGTGTCGGCGCCGAGCGTGGTGAGCGCCGGCGGGTTGGGAGGTGTGGTCATCCGATCCTCGGGCTTGAGCAGCATGGTGGTGGCCGCGCCGAAGCCGATCGCCGCGGCCGCAAGGATGGGGATGCCGAACTTGATGAGCATGGGCAGTACCTCGTTGGAATCAGTGGGCGACGGTCTGAGCGGCGCTCGTTCCGTCCTCGACCTTGATCAGCAGGCCGTCCTCCATGTGAGCGACTCGATCCGCGTAGCCGTAGACGCGCGGGTCGTGCGTCACCACGACGGCGGCACGATCGGGATGCACCGCGAGCTCACGCAGCAGGCCCATGACGCTCTGGCCGGACTTGCCGTCGAGTGCGGCGGTTGGCTCATCGCACAGCAGTAGACGCGGCTCATGCACGAGCGCCCGCGCGATCGCCACGCGCTGCTGCTGCCCACCCGAGAGCTGGCGGGGCAGCTTCGCGAGGTGCTGGTCCAGGCCCAACTTGCTCAGCAGCCTGCTCGATCGCTCGAGGGCCGCGGGCCAGGGCATGCCGGACGCGACCAGCGGGATCGCGGCGTTCTCCGCCGCGGTGAGTCCGGCCAGCAGGTTGTACTGCTGGAAGATGAACCCGATGTTGGCCAGCCGAAAGGGGACCAGATCCGCTCCGGAGAGCTTCGTGACCTCCTCGCCGAACACCCGGACCGAGCCGGTGGCGCCGCGGAGCAGGCCGGCGATGATGGAGATGAGCGTGGTCTTCCCGCAACCGCTCGGCCCCACCAGCATGGTGAGCTGCCCCGCGGGAGCCTCGAAGTCCACGCCCTTGAGAACCCGCACCGGCCCTGCGCCGGTCGAGAACTCGATCGCCACCTGATTGCACACCACGCCCGGCATCATCAGCTCCTGAAGACCACCGCGGGATCGACCGTGAGCACGCGGCGCACGCTGATCACGCACGAGAGCAGCGTGACGAAGACAATGAACACGCCCGTCCCGACGAAGATGACCGGATCCATGAACATGCCCCGCAGGCCGCCGGTGAGCTGGGGCGAGAAGATCGCGAAGAACAGGCTGGCCACGCCGATCCCGAGGCAGTACCCCACCACGGAAACAAACAGCGCCTGGGATGAGATCATCCCCAGGATCCGTCCGTTGCTCACCCCGATCGCCTTCAACGCGGCGAACTGGCGGAGATTCTCCACGCTGAACATGTAAAACGTCTGCCCCACGATCGCCACCCCGATCACGACCCCCATCAGGATCGTGATGCCGAAGTTCTCGGCCACGCCCGAGTAGTTCAGCACCCACTCCTGCGATCGAGCCTTGAAGCCCGCACGCGAGTGAGCCTGAAGCCCGGTGTTCCGGGTGATCACGTCCGCGACCTCTTCGGGCGAGCTGCCTCGAACGCTTCGCGCCAGCACGTACGTGACAGGATTGAGCGTCTCTCGGGCAAACTCGACCGCGAGCGAGCGGCGGGTGTGCACGCGGGGAAGCCCTGTCCAACTGGGGCCGGTGTGGCTGATCCCGACAATCTCGGCGCGACGCTGGCCGATCTCGACGATGTCGCCTGTTCGGGGCGCCGTGTTCGGGAAGATCGTGGCGAATCCGGCGGCGTCCATGATCACCGCATCGGGGCGGCGGAGGTCGGCCAGCGAGCCGAGAAGCATGACTGGCGGTGCCCCGACGAGGGACGAGTCATCGACCCCGATGAGCGAGACCGACTTGTTCTGACCGCTCGAGGTCCGCAGCTGGGCCACCGCCTGGTAGTACGCGACAGCCCACTCCACGCCTTCTGTGGACCGCACCCGGTTGACGGTCAGCTCCGCCATCTGGTCCGGCTGATCGACGGTCTCGACGCTGGGCTTCATGACCCAGATGTCGGCCTCGGTGACGTCGATGATGTCGCGAACGGAGGACTCCATGACCGAGTGGAAGATCGCCGACTGCTGGCTGATCAGGAGCGTCGCGAAGGCGATGCCCATCACGAGAGCCAGGTACTTCGCGGTGTCGTGCAGCAGAATCTTGAATGCAACCCGGATCACCGCTTCGCACTCTTTCCGCCCGCGCGTCCGCCGCGGCCGGTGCCGCGTCCGCCAGAGGTCTTGGGCTCGCCGGGCTTGGGAGCGCGCTTGTCACGCGTCTTCATGGCGGCCCCGTATCGCGCGACCGCGTCGAGCGTGAGCAGAGCCATGCACTCGATGTACGACTCGCGCGACGTCGCGATCGACGCCGTGACGTCGGGTGCCAGGTGATCGACCATCCCGCCGCGGGTGTGCAGCGACGCGGTCAGGTTGTACATCACGATCACGCCGAACTTCACCTCGGGGGCGTCGACGGGCAGCCCCGTCGCGCGGGCGATGACCTCGCGCAGCCAGTTCCACTCCGGAACCACCTTGAGCTGCAGCACCTCCTTGTACATGGGAGAAGGGTCCAGCTCTTCGCGGTAGAGCAGGCGGATCGGCCACGAGGCGGCGAATTCGCTGGCATCGACCACCGCCCAGCGCACCGCCATTCGCAAGCCCGCCTGCGGCTCGGACATCAGCGCCTGCGTCGCCAGCGGGGCCGCATTGGGCGACGCCTCGCACGCACGCAGCAGTGCCTCGCGGTACAGGGCGTCCATGCTGCCGAAGTGGTAGGGGATTGCGCTCAGGGCGACGCCGGCATCGCGAGCGACCTCGCGCGCGGTGACGCCGGCGAACCCCTTCTCCGCAAACAAGCGGCCCGCCGCTTCGATCACGGCTCGCTTGGTGGCTTGTGGGTCTCGCGGCTTGGGGGTGGGCATGGGGCTCTCCGGCTTGAATAGTACAAATGTACCATACATTTGTACTGTTGTCAAGCCGGCTTGAGACCCGGATCGCGGTGCCACTCACCGACCGAGAACATGACATGCTGCCCACCCCCCGCGAGTGCCCGACTGTGTTCCCCGCCGCGGTTTGCGCTGCGAATGGCGCGGCCTCAGGAACGGGCGGCGACCCCATGCGCAAAGTGCTTCTGCACGATCCGCCAGCGCCCCGCCTCTCGCACCAGCAGCAGGTGATCGGTGTAGGCATAACCGAGCATCGGGACGAAGGCACGCACGAACGCGAGCGGGCCGTCGCGTTGCACGGAGAGGATCCGCGACGCCATTGTCTCGCCGCGATCTCGCGGCGAGACGCGTGAACCAACGGCCTGTAGATACTCGTCGAGGCCGCGAATCCCGGGTGTTTCGGGGAGAGCTGGGTCGCTGGGATCCGCGGGGGCGAAGCCAACGAGACGGGCAGATGGATGGAAGACCTCGCGTAGCAGGGCGACGTCGCCACGATAGATGCCGTCGAAGTACGACTCGACCACCTGGGTGATCGCTCGCGCGTCGTGCACATCCCGCGGCGTGCGGCTCGTCCGGGCGCGTCGTGTCGCGACGGTCTCGCCGCCGACGCCCCACGATCCCGTGTCGATCTCCTCGATCACGACAAAGGTCGTCTCGGGGTCCTTGTCGAGCGTGACGACAAGGGCGTCGGTGACGAGACCGATCAGACGCTCGCGCTGCTCGGGAGTCGCCTTGGGCTCGCTCGTGATCTTGATGCTGACATACGGCATACGGGTTCTCCTTCTGTGTACCTCTGGGGATCACGGCTTCACCAACGACCGATCGACGCCCCGCCGTCGATGTGCAGGATCTCTCCGGTGACGAAGGGCGAATCCTCAAGATAGAGCACGCCGGTGGCGATCTCCTCCGCATCGCCCATGCGGCCCATCGGGTGCAGCCCCGCGAGCATCTCGTGCGTGTGCTCCGCGTGCATCGGGGTCCGGATGATGCCGGGCGAGATGGCGTTGACGCGCACCCCCGTGCCGGAAACCTCAAGGGCGAGCGAGCGCGTCGCGGCGTTCAGGCCGCCCTTGGCCAGCATCGGCAGGACGCACGGCACCTGCTTGATCGGGTTCTCGGCCAGCGAAGACGTGATGTTGACGATGTGCCCTGAGCCTCGCTCGAGCATGTGGGCGAGCACCGGGCGGGTGAGATGGAAGAACCCGCGGACGTTGGTGCCCATCAGTTGCTCGTACTCGTCCTCGGAGTAGCTTGCGAATGGCTTGGGGATGAAGATGCCGGCGTTGTTCACGAGCAGATCGACGCTCCCGAAGGTGTCGAGGGCCGCGGCCAGCACGGCCTTGGACGTTGCCGCGTCGGCGATGTCGCCGCCGACGGCGAGAATGTGCTTCGCTCCGATCTCCTGCACGCTCGGGTGCGTGGCCGAGATGGTGCGGGACGTTACGACCAGGGCGTAACCCCGGCGGGCGAGCGCCTTGGCGATGGCGAGGCCGATTCCGCTGGAGGCTCCGGTGACGATGGCGGTGGGCATGGGCGATTCTCCTGGTTGGCCGCGGCACGAACGAACAGGTGTCGGCGCGACTGGGGAAACACTACCGCTCACGTAGTTACCAATCGATACCAACTGGTCGAAAGCAATTGAGAATCGGGTTACCATGTGGTAACGACCGTCCGCTCTCCAAACGCTGCTGAAAGTCGCTCCGCCGAAGGGCCGCCCCAAGAAGTACTCTGCTGCACACCTTCGCCCGAAAGTCACGCCATGGTGCCCAGACGCCGCAACACCGCCAAGCCACCGCCCCTGGAATGCCCGCTCGACGAGTGCATGAAGCTGCTGCGCGGCTCGTGGACGGTCCAGATCATCTGGTACCTCCGCGGCGGCGTTCGGCGCTTCGGCGAACTCCGCTTCGACATGCCCCGGATCTCGGCCAAGACACTCTCGGCCCGGCTGCAGCGACTGGAACGCGACGGCATTGTGACGCGGGCGGTGAAGCCGACCTCGCCGCCGACGGTGGAGTACGAGCTCACCACTGTGGGCGCGAGGCTGCTGCCCGCGATCGAGGGTATCGTGGAAGTCGGGCACGCCATCAAGAAACTGCGGGCGGCGCAGGGCCGGTCCGCCCGCGGTTGACGGCTGTCGCCGACCAAGGGCGTGGCCTGTCCATCACACCAACCGGGGAGGGGGAGTTCAAGGCATCGGAAGATTCACGGGGTTGCGCGTCGATCGAAGCGGGCTGGAGTTCGTTTACGTCTAGGCTCCTCACCGGCCTCCCAACTTCAAGGCGGGACTCGGCCACCTCTCCCCCCACCTCCCGCTGGCGCGGGGCGAGGAGGCACGCGGGGCACGCGGCGGGCGTGGGGGTTGCGGCTGTTGTGTTCGAAGCGGTGGTGACCCCACGCTTGCGCGTGGGGTTCGTATTGAGTTGTGAGGTGAAGACGCGGGGGGTGAAGTTGGCGATCTTGAAGAGCTGGGTGGCGGCGCGGCGGGCGGACTCTTGGTGGATCAGGTCTTCGCGGCGGTTCTTGGGGGTGTCGCGGCGGACGGCGGTGGTGGTGTCGCTGATGTAGCCGTCGAGTATGAGAGACAGTGCCTGGGCGCACTTGTCGAGCTGGGCGGTGGCGGCGAGACGGCCGCGGCGGGCGTTGGCGAGTTCGGCTTGGGCCAGAAGCTCGATGGCTTCGTCGCTGGCGAGATAGACGGTGAGCGCGGCGACGGAGGTGCGGAGGGCCTGGGCGATGTCATCGATCGAGCAGTCGGCGCGCTGGAGGAGATCGAGCAGGTGCTGAGCCTGTGGCGGGGTTGGATTGAAGATGTCGATGCGGTCCCCCACGAGTCGCCCCCCATGTCCCCTGCGATCCTGCTGGGCATCCCCGGCGCGTGCTGGGGATTGTCTCACGGATCGAGGAGATGGCTCAAGAGAGTGAACCGGGTTCCGCGCGAAAAAGCGTTCGCAGCGTCACGAACTGGCGCACAACGACGGGGTTGTGCGCAGGTGGAAGGCACGAGCCCACGGGCTGGGGCCCGTGGGCTTTGGGGGGAGGGGGGGGTGAAGGGGCGCGGGTGGCTTGGAGCTCGGGGGCGGCGATGCGGAGTTGAGGATGCGGCGGCACTCGGTGAGGAAGCGGGGTGTCACGACCGCGGCTTGCTCGGAGGCTGTGGTCGCGCTTGCGGATACCTCAACGCGACCGGCGCGACCATCCGGTCAAAGCCGCGGATGGGCGTGGCACATCGCGCTGCGATAGGGCTTCGTGGCACCGAACGCGGGTGCGGTACACTCGGTACAAGCACCCGGCGCACGCGTGGGTGCCATGGAGGATCCCGCCTTTGAACCCGGACAACGCAACCACGAGCAAGCCGCAGAACGCAGACGCGATGCCGACCGCTGATGAGTCGCGAGAACTCCTCCGGCAGGTGCACGCGGCTGTGATCGCCGGACGCAGGTCCGGCCGGGTGCAGGCCGTGCTGGCCATCATTCTGTCGATGGCGACACTGACGTCGACCTGGTGCGGCTATCAGGCGGCACGCTGGTCCAGCTTGCAGAGCAGCCTGCAGTCGAGCGCGGACACTGCCGAACGCAAGGCCGCCGAGAACACACTGGTCGGCCTGCAGATCCGGACGCAGGACGAGATCATGCTGCTCGAGTACTGGCGGGCCCTGCGCGGCCGCGATCAGGCCACGGCTTCGATGATCGATCTGCGGATGCGTCCGGAACTGAAAGCGGCAACCGATGCAGCTATCCGCGAAGGCATCTTCAACAACCCGGCGGTGAAGGGGCCGATGCAGCGACCCGAGTATCGGCTGGAGGTCGAAACGATCGCGGAGGCTCGACGCAGCGACGCAGCCAAGTGGAGCGCCGAGGGCGGCGTGGCGGGGCGAATCTCCAACAACTACGTCCTCTTGACGCTGACGCTCGCGTCCGTTCTCTTCCTCGGCGGCATCTCGAACACGTTTTCCCGGCCGCTCGTGCGCAAGTCGCTGGGCATCATTGCGCTACTGGTCTTCACGGTTGCCGTGGTGCATGCATTGCGACTCGAAGTGCTTTGGCCGAGGCTTGGTTCCGTCGATGCGGCGGCGGCTTCGAGTTGACGACAGGGCCGGTTGACAGGTCCACCGGTTGCCACGACCACGGCTTGCTCGAAGGCCGTGGTTGTGCGGGCGGTTACCTCGATACGACCAGAAGGAACATCTCCGAAGGCCGCGGCTGAGTGATGGCACATCGCTTGGTGATCGCGATACTCGCGGTGTCAGAGTTGCAGGACACCGTGGAGTATCAGGAAGAGCACCCAACCCGCCCAGAGTTGAAGGATCGAAACAAAGGCCGCGGCAATCGTGACGACAATCACGAAGTACGCCAACGGCCCGCGCTTGCGGAGACCGGGCGACAGCCGCGAGAGCCAGTGCCCGTTCAGGCCGACGATCGTCAGCATCAGCACAGACGAACCGACGCCCAGGCTCGGTCCCCCGAACTCGTCTTTGTCAGAGACCAAGAACAGGACCATCGTCATCGCGATGGCGGCGACGAACGACCAGTGAGTCGGCGTGTTGCTCTTCGGATGCATGAACGACGGATCGGGCTACTTCCCCTCAACCCTCTCAAATCGATACCCACTCTTCTCCGCGCCCCAGACTTGTTCGTCTTTTTCGTTGTATCCGCGGTCCCAGGTCTGAGGGCGAGCCATTCCGAGGCGTCAACACGTCATCCGCCGTCGCATCGTGGTCGGTTCGTCAGAACCCGATCGCCGTTGCTCACGCGGGCGGCCTTCCCTGCGCCTTCGGAGTCGACGAATGGGCCGCGACGATTCGCCACGTCTCTTGATCACGCTCCACAAGCATCAGCACAACGCTCGGGAACGCCGAAACGACTTGATCGCCTTGCCGGATCTCTGTTTTCGCCGCGAGGTGCACCCAGGCGGCGCGGTCGGAGATCGGAACAACTTTGCTCGCCGATATGGCGTGCGAGAACGACAGAGCGGGCGGAAAACTCGCCAGCGCGGCAACGACAGCGTCGGGGCTTTGGTACCGCGATTCGCCGTCCTCAAGCCAGACGAAACGCTTGTCGGTGGCCAACACGGACCGCACGCCATCCAAGTCGCGGGTCTCGAATGCTCGGATCCAGCGGTCGAGCAACGCCCGGACGTCGGCTTCGACACTCTGGGAATTTGCAATAGCGGGAGTCTGTGCGGCGTCGTTGCATCCCGGAGCGCCCAGCATCCACACCGACGCACCAAGGACCAAGCCCGCAGCGACAAAGCGAGATCTGTTCATCGGCTCTTCTCCTTCTGCTCACGAACGCTCGGTAGGTACTGAATCGCGCTGACGTGGTTGCCTTCTGTGTCTTGGAACCGCAGAACGGTTCCGACGCCTTGGATCAAGAAGCCGGGCGACACCACCTTGCCGCCGTGCTTCTTGATCAGCGCGGCGATCGCCTCGACGTCGCGGACGCTGATCGAGCACTCAAACCCACGCATGCCCGTTCCGGAGAGCGGATCGAGCCGCTTGTGCAGTGCGCCCTCAACGCCTGGCTGCCCGGTGAGAATCCGCCAGAACCCGGGTGGTCCCCACGGCTCGAATCGCCAGCCGAAGACCTCTTGGTAGAAGGTCAGCGCACGGGGGCAATCGTCGGCGTGGATGGCGAAGTGGCAGAGCGGGTTGGTCATGAGCGAGTCTCCTGATGGAAGACGGAAACATATTGGTTGCTAGAGGCTTCGGCGAGCCGATAGACTGCCAATAAATGTCGCGAAAACGACACGAGCCATGCGTTCGCTGCCTGGGCCTCACGCTCGCGCCGGGGTACGCGGTGGCACCGCATGAGCACGAATGGCCGCAGCTTGTCTACGCGGCGCGTGGCGTGATCGTGGTGACGACCGATGCGGGCAACTGGGTCATTCCGCCCATGCGAGCGTTGTGGGTCCAAGCGGGCGTCCGTCACAGCCTGCAGATGCGAGGCCGCGTTGAAGTACAAACTCTGTACTTCCGCCCGGACGTCGCGCCCGAGATGAAACCCGAATGCTGCGTGATCAGTGTCTCGCCGCTGCTACGGGAACTCATTGTCGCGGTGAACGCGGCTGGTTTTCTGGACGACAGCTCGCCCAGCGGGCGAGCTCGGTTGCGGGTTCTGCTCGACTTGCTGGACGCCGTGCCGCAGTCGCCCCTCTCGCTTCCCCTGCCGATCGATCCACGGGCGCGTCGGGTGACGGATCGAGTGTTCGCCGCCCTGAACTCACAAAGCACCCTCGAGATGCTGGCGAGGTCGAGCGGCGCGAGCGAGAGAACCATTGAACGCGTGTTTCTCAGGCAGACCGGGATGACCTTCGGTCAGTGGCGCCAGCAGGCGAGGCTTTTGGAAGCGATCCGCCAACTCGGCGAAGGTGCTCCCGTGACAAGCGTTGCGATTCGCGTGGGCTATCGAAGCCCGAGCGCATTCGTCGCGGCATTCAGACGGTGCTTTGGGAGAACACCGGCCCGTTTCTACAAGAACGCGTGATGCCGATGTAGATCGTCACCACTGCCATGGATGCGTGTCGGTGGCGAGAGATTACCTCTCCACCCTCTCAAACCGATACCCACCCTTTTCCGCGCCCCACACCTGTTCGTCCTTCTCGTTGTACCCGCGGTCCCAGGTTTGCAGGCCGTCTTTGTTCACGTGGACCTCGGCGGTGGCGTACTTCGCCCCGCCGCGTTCGCTGGGGCAGCCTTTGCCGACGGTCGCGCCCTCGAAGCGGTTCTCGGCGGTGCGGGTCATCACCACTGTGCAGCCGTCGCGCGGGATCAACTTCTCTGGCGTCACGCCTTCGAGTTTCTTTTCGTCTTTCCACGCGCCGGTGAACTGCAGCACCTCCGGCGGCGTGCCCGGAAGCAGGTAGACCGCACTCTTGAAGACCGGCGTTGCGGTGCCGCTCTGGTCGGCGACGTATTCGACGGTCACGTGGTAGATGCGCTGGCGGTAGGGCCGCTCTTGTGCCGTCGCCGTCGCCTGCTCGACGTAGAGCCAGTAGCCCTTTTCGTCGCTGGAGAGGTCCTTCCAGATCGGGGCCATGTGCAGGCGGATGTCGAAGAAGTTCTCGCCGTCTTCCTTGTGCTGCTTCTCGCTCGAGAACGAGCCGACCATCAGGTCCACCAGCTCCTGCAGGTTCGAGCGGGTCTCCTTGGGCATCTCTTCACGGGGTGAGAGATCGCTCTTGGGCGCGTTCCCGTCTTCCGAAGGCGGCACGGCGGTGGGGGAGCTGCTTGGTGTGTCTTTGGTTGGGTGCGACCGGGGGTCGCCGGGCGGGACGGCCGTCTGGGCGCCCGCCGACGCGGCGGGCAGGGCCAGAGAGACCACGAACGACGCCAGAAGAGCGGCTGGAAACACGAGGGGCGGTGTGGTCGGTTTCATGCCTCCAGCATACGTCAGGCGTGGGTTCCCCCCTCGGGAACGCTCCTGAGGCCACCTTGTCCCCGGAAACCCCGCTCGCGGCGGCGTTCTACCCTTGTCCCTCACGATCACCCTTTCAAGGAAATTTCGCCCATGCGCAAGCCGCTCTCGTTGATGCTCGTTGCCGGTCTCTCGCTCGCCTCGTTCGCGTTCGCGGCCGATCCCGCCCAGCAGGCCCAGAAGGCCGGCCAGGACCAGCCCGCCTCGAAGGCCGAGGGCGATGCCCTCCCTCCCCGCCCGAATCCCAACGCCATCCCGGTCCCCACCGGCGAGGTCGTGAACAAGCAGGAACTCGAGGGCGGCCTCATCATCGAGGACATCAAGATTGGTGACGGCTACGAGGTCAAGGCCGGCGGTGCGGTCGTCGCTCACTACCACGGCACGCTCAAGGAAGGTGGCAAGATCTTCGACTCCTCCTTCGACCGCGGCGAGCCCGTCTCGTTCCCCCTGAACGGCGTCATCGAGGGCTGGCAGAAGGGCGTCCCCGGCATGAAGATCGGCGGCATCCGCAAGCTGACGATTCCGGCCAAGATGGGCTATGGCGAGCGCGGCGCTGGCGCGACTATTCCGCCGAACTCCGACCTTGTGTTCACCATTCAGCTCGTCGATGCCCTGCAGATCATCGATGAGAAGGAAGGCACCGGCGAGGCCGCCGAGGGCCAGTGCGTTGCCGTCACCGCCCACGTCATCAAGGACGCCGAGGGCAAGGAAGTCGAGAAGCACGACGCTGCGAACCCGTACATCTGGATCCCGGGCGAGCTGCAGGCCATGCAGTTCGGCTTCGAGGGCATGAAGGTCGGCGGCAAGCGGAAGCTGATCGTCCCCAAGCAGATGAACCAGGCCAACCCGCAGGCTGGCCGCACGCTGCCCGGCAACGTGCCGATCACGGTCGAGATGGAACTGATCGCGCTCCGCAACCTCGGCCCGAAGAAGGCGAAGTAAGAAGCGAATCTGGGCTTCAACGCAGCTTGTACAGGACCGGCATCGTGCCGGTCCTTTTTCTTTGCGCGTTGCGGGGGCGGGCGGTGCTACTTCCGCAGCTTCTTGAACTCCTCGATCGCGCGTGCCGTCTTCTTCTTGACGTGCGGCTCGGTCTGCTTGGCCGCGATGGTCTCGAGCATCGTGAGCGCGGCGGAGTAGTCGATCGCCCGCGACCAGGCGGCTGAAAGCTCGATCAGATCCTGATCGAGTTGCTCGGGGCGGACGTGGTCGCGCAGGGTGTTGAGCGTGTCCTTGTCGGGCGGCGCGGTGCGGCTCTGGAGTGCGGCGCTCGCGGAGAGCCAGAGCAGATCGCGGAGCATGCTCGCGTCGGTGGAGCGTTCGTCGGTCTCGAGGTCGGCGAGACGGAAGCAGGCGATCGCGTCCTGTGAGCGCCCGGTTCGGAAGAGCGGGGCGACAGCGATGCGGGCGGCGGCAGGGGTGAGGGCGCTCTTGCGGTCCTTGAGCAACGCCGCGGCGAGTTTGGCGGCGGATTCGGAGTTGCCGTCGAGCACGAGGCTGCGGAGGGCGCCCGCGAAATCGCCGCCCTTGACCGCGGCGGAGGCTTCGGTGGCGATGGGCGACAGGTTCGCCAGTTTCGGCGCGTCCTTGCTGCGCGTGCCGAGTGCGCCCGGAGCGATGGTCGCGAGCGGATCGCCGACGACGGTCAATTTCCAGGTTGGGCCGACATCGCTGCGGCACGCGCCGGCGAAACTGGCGCCGAGAGCGAGCAATGCCGCGACGCGCGGGCAGGGCGTGAAGCCCTGCAGCATGGGTTCGTTGGTGCTGCCGTAGTAGAGGTAGGCTCCGCGCTCGAGCCAGCGGCCGCCGAGGGTGTCGCGCGACATCGGCGTCTGCATCGACCATGAGTGCACGAAGTGCACGGCGGCGGGACGGAGCAGCCAGGGCAGGTCGCCGCAGTACGCGAGCCCGCCCTCGAGCTCGAAGAAGTCGGCGTTGCCCTTGGTGTTCACGAAGATCACGGCGGCGTCCAGCGGCTTGCGGGCCTCGGTGCGCCACAAGGCGGGCGAGGTGCCGGGTGTTTCGAAGATCGTGGTCTTCAGTTGGACCTGCTCGAACGCGGCTTTGCTCTGGGTGAGGCTGAACAGGCTCCACGGGGCGCTCTTGGGGTAGCTGTCGAAGAGCCATGCGCTGTCGGCCTCGAGGAACAAGCCGCACATCGCGCGGTACGCGGCTTCCTGCGGGTTGCCGAAGACCTGCCCGGCCCACGCCCAGCGGTTGGGTGCGTCGGGGCGGAGGCGCCCGAGGCGGTCCATCGTGGCGCGGGCCTCTTTGGGCGTTATCTCAAAGACGTTGGGCAGTGACGAGCAGACGGTGATCGCGTCGATCGTGTCGCCCAGATCGCTCCACGCCAGGCCGGCGCGGGAGACGATGTCTTGCAGGTGCTTGTCGAGTGCGGCGGCGCCCTCGGCGGTCCACCACTTGTGCAGGTCGCGCGGGGCGAGGTCGTCGCCGACCCATGTGAGCAGCTGTCCGCGGCCCGCGGCGAGCGCGAGGGCGGCGGTCCAGGCCGGGTCGTTCTCGTTCGCGACCACCACGCCCGGGGGGGTGTGTGCGGCCTGTCGCCACGCGGCCTTGAGCGCTTCGGGGTCGGCCCCCGCCGCGGACCATGACGCCGCGAGCGCGTCGTGGATGAGGTCGCGATTCGCGTTCCAGGTGTTCGATGCCGAGGCGCTCGCGAAACGCACGACCGCGTCCGGCGCGAATGCGCGGACGAAGCGCGCGATGTTCTCCTGCGACTGGATCGAGTTGTCGTCGATCAGCACGGGGAAGCGATTGGTGGGCGTCCACTGCTTGATCGCCTCGCAGTAACTCGCGGCGTCGCGGACGATGACGACGGTTGACAGGACTGTGGACTTTGTCTGGAGTTCGCGCACCCGTTGCCCGAGCACGACGGCGGCCTTTGCCGCGGGCGGCGGTTCGACGGGTTTGTTGACGGGAACACCGCCGGACGGGACCTGAGCCAAAGAGAACGGCGCGACCAGCAGCACGGCGAGCATCGGGTGTTTCACGGGTGATGGTATGAAGAAGGCATCAAGGTCAGTGGGTATCGGGGCAACCAGCCGCAATCGAGGTGGTATGCTGATGCTCTCGTGGCACCGAGGAGCATTGCGATGGCGAAGAAGTCCAAGAAGTCGAGCAAGCCCGCCCCCAAGTCCGTCAAGAAACCCGCCAAGAAGGCGACGAAGAAGAGTGCGCCCAAGCGCGATCCGCTCGCGCCGGTGCCGGTGAAGACCGGCGCGGGGCCGTCGCCGATGGAGCTCGGCGCGAAGCTCGTCGCCGATTTCAACAGCGGCAAGATGGGCCTGACTGACGCGTGGTCGAAGGACATCGTGTCGATCGAGGGGCTGGGCACGTCGATGGCGTGGCACGGCCGCAAGGGCGTGGACGCGAAGAACGCGTGGTGGATGTCGGATCACGTGGTGCACGGCGCGCGGGCTGAAGGGCCGTACGTCGGAGCCACCGGCTTTGGCGTGAAGTTTGAGATGGACGTCGAGACCAAGAGCACCGGCAAGCGGGAAAAGATGGTCGAGATCGGCGTCTACACCGTGAAGAACGGGAAGATCGTGCAGGAAGAGTTCATGTACTTCGCTGGCTGAGCAGAAACCAGTGGGACCGGCTTTCGGCCGGTCTTCCTGCGTGCTGCCTGGTGGGACCGGCTAGAAGCCGGTCCTACTGATGCTTGTGTTTGCGCCGCTCGCGTTCGGCGGCGATGCCCTTGATCGCTTTGCCGAGCGACTCGTCGAGGTGCTCGTTGACGAGGAAGAGGTTGTACACGCCGCAGGTGTGGGCCTCTTCGATCTCGGCTTTCGCGTGGGCGAAGCGCTTCTGGATCGCGGCCTCGTCCTCGCGTTTGCGGCTGCGCAGGCGGCCGAGCAGCACGTCCTCGCTGGGGGGCAGCACGAAGATCGCGTAGGCGTCGGGGATTTGTTTCTTGACGGTGATCGCGCCGACGACGTCGATCTCGAGGATGACGAGGCGGCCGCGTTTGAGTTGTTCGAGCACCCAGGCCTTGGGCGTGCCGTACTTCTTGCCGTAGACGCCTGCGGTCTCGAGGAACCCGCCCTGGGCTTTCATGGACTCGAACTCGGCGTCCTCGCAGAAGTGATAGTCGACGCCTTCGACGTCGATACCGGTGGACTTGCGGGTGGTCCAGGAGACGGAAAAGACCGAGTCGGGGATGGAGCGCTCGATGCCGCGGGTGATGGTGGTCTTGCCGACGCCGGAGGGTCCGGAGATGATGACGACCATGCCGTCGTCGGTGTCGGTGGGGAGGCGATGGTTGGCGGAAAGATCGGCGGCCATGGCGTGTCGGTCGGTGCGGGACCGCAAGGCTAGGCCGCAACGTTTGGGGGCATCACGGGCAGATCAGATCGTTGTACGCCGCGGCGAAGATTACGAAGTCCGTGTCATCGACGAAGCCGTCTTTGTTGAGATCGGCGGGGCAGGTCGCGGGCATTGCGGGGTCGGCGCAGTCGAGGATGTTGTACGCGGCGGCGAAGATGACGAAGTCGATGTCGTCGACGACGCCGTCGGTGTTGATGTCGCCGACGCACGAGTTGCTGACGTAGACGCCGATCAGGCCCTTGCCGTCCTTCGTCAGGATGATGGACTGGCGCGAGTCGCCGGGGACGAGATCCGAGACGGTGTTGCCGTTGTTGTGGTACATCGACTGGACGCCGACGAAGAGCGGGTGGGGTGTGCCGATGCTGAACTCGCCGCTGACGCCGTTGTAGTTGGGGCCGTAGTCGAGGCCGAAGTTGTTGAGGAACGGATCGAACACCGCAGGTTCATTGATGAGCCCCGTGCCGCCGGCGATGTACACGTTGCCGCCGGCGTTGACGTAGTCGATGAGGACCTGAGTGTCGACGGGGGTGCCGGCGAGGAACACGGCGTCGTACGTCAGGAAGTTGGAAAGCGTGAAAGGCGTGCTGCCATCCACGATCCACTGGTGGCCAGCGCCGGTCATGGCGCTGCTCACGTTGGAGTTGTTGAACCCGAAGTTGGTGGTGCGTACGAGGAATCGTCCCGGCACTCCCCCGGTGAAGAACGCGGCGACATTGCGGGCGAACTGCGTCATGGTCGGCGCTTGCTGAAAGCCCGTTTCGCTCAAAGGCCACTCGTCGTGGTGGACGATGATGCGGCCGGCGAGGGCGGCGGACGACAGGCCGCAGGCGAGGGCCGCGGCAGCCAGAACGGATCGAGACGAATGCAGCACGTCAAACTCCTGCTTCGGGGAGGCAGCTTCTACGGACACAGCAACTCGTTGTACGCAGCGGCGAACAACTGGAAATCAAGGTCATCCACCACGCCGTCGGCGTTGAGATCGGCGGGGCAGCCCGCGGGCATCGCGGGGTCGGCACAGTCGAGGAGATCGTATGCGACGGCGAACAACTGAAAGTCGGCGTCGTCCACTTGGTTATCGGCTGTGAGATCTCCGACGCACGTGGCGGCGGGGATGACCTCGATGTCGAGCGTGCACGAGGATCCGGCGAACAGGCCGTTGAAGAAGTTGAAGTTGCTGTACGCGGAGGACTCAACGACGATGCGGTAGGTGCCGGGGGCGAGGTTCCCCTGCTCGCCGTTGGGCTGTGTGCCCATCGAGAAGGACAGGATGGGATCGCCGCCCACCGGTCCGAGGGATCCGGTGGAGTCGGCGTGCGTGCCGCCGAAGTTGCCATCGATGACGCGGTAGGTCCCGCCCGCGGGGAGTGCGAAGTCGACCGTGACGGAGGCGACGCCGCTGGCGAGGCCTGCGATCATGAAGTCGCCAGGGTCGACATCGCTGCCCGCGTTGGCGCTGAGCGAGAGGACGTTGCCGACCGCGGCGTACGACGCGAAGGCGGAAGCGGTGCTCGATCCGTCGCCGTCGACCAGCGAGCCGTTCGCGTCGAAGGTCCGCGAGTCGCTGAGGCCGACGCCGCTGGAGCCGCCGCCCTTGCGGGAGAAGAAGTCGTCGAACGGGCTCTCGCCGGAGGCCTCGGCCTGGACGAAGAACGTAAACGACGCGACGGACCACAGGTCGGCGCGGCTTTGCATCGCGAGCGCGCCGAGCAGGGCTGCGGCCGAAAGGGTTTGGGCGATCGATCGGTGACGGCGCGTGTGCGATTTCATGTGAGCCTCCCAAAGAAGGCTACCAGCGCTGACAAGTGCCTCGCCCGAGGCACAATCTCACGGGCAGATGAGCTGGTCGTACGCCACGGCGAAGAGCTGGAAATCCAGATCGTCCACGAAGCCGTCGGCGTTGAGATCGCCCGCGCAGCCCGGGCCCATGGCCGGCTCGGCGCAGTCCAGCAGGTTGTATCCCTTGGCGAAGATCGAGAAGTCCGCGTCATCGACGACGCCGTCGAGGTTCAGGTCGGCGCGGCAGTTGCGTGCGAACGTGAACGAGAAGTTGTCGTAGTCCCCCGAGATCAGCCCGTTGCTGCCGAAATGGTTCTGCAGCACGAAGCGGATCCGAGTCAGCGGCGAGAAGTTGGTGACGGAGTAGAACTTGGTGCTGTTGAAGTACGCCGAGAGGGATGTTCCCACACGCTCGATCTTGAGCGTCCCGGCGGTGAGGGGCGTGTAGGTGCGGGCGCGGACCGAGCCGTCCCACACGTGGTAGTTGCGGCCGCCCTCGTTGTCGTACACGTTGAAGAACGTCGCGCCGCTGCGGAAGATCGTGTGCAGCTCGATCTGGTTCAATCCCGGGAGCAATATGTTGGTGTTGGAGATGTCCACCTGACAGGAGAAGTCGCCGGCGACGCTGCCGCTGATCGAGTCGAGCATCAACTCGAGCGCGATGTTCTGCAGCCCGCCGGGGTTGTTGGGGGCGGGGCGAGCGAAGTGGACGATGCCGCCGGTGTCGGACCAGACGTATTGGCCCGGGGTGGTCTGGGTGATCTTCCAGTAGCGAGAGCGGATGCCGAGCGAGAAGTCGTCGGTGAAGGAGCCAGCGAGAGCGAGCTGCGGCACGGCAAGAAGGACGACCAGGGCGCCGGGGCATTTCATGGTTTGGATCCAGAGAGGAGAGCGGGCGTTCCGCGGCGTCCTCGGCCTAAGGACAGCGGAACTGGTTGTATGCTACCACAAACACCTGGAAATCGGCGTCGTCGACGACGTTGTCGCCGTTCAGATCCGCGGGGCAATCCGCGGGCATCGCCGAGTCGGCGCAATCGAGGATGTCGTACTGGCCCGCGAACATCGAGAAGTCTTCTTCGTTCACGATCGTGTCGGCGTTGAGATCGGCTCCGCAGGGCGGGAGCTTGACCCACAGGATCGCTTCATCGTGCCCGGACTGGGCGTTGAATCCGCTGCCGGTCACGTAGGTGAACTTGGCGTTGCTCCAGACACCACGTGCCACCGAAGACGTGAACGTGGGCGGAAGCAGCGGGTGCAGGTCGACCCACGAAGACGCCGTTCCGGTCCACAGGCACGCGTGATCCATGCCGCCGATCACTGCGAAGCCAGCCTGCACGCCCCCAAAGACGGCGAAGGCGATCGAGGCCGACGCCCCGGCGGGGTGAAGATCGACGAAGGACTCAGGCGTGCCGGTCCAGAGACACGCCCGATCGCCCGATGGCGACAGGTATTCGAACGAGCCGACCTGCTGCGCGCTGTCCATGCTGCGGACCATGCCGTGGTACACGTTCGCCGGGTTGAGGTCCAGCCATGACGACGCGCTGCCGCTCCAAAGGACGGCGTGATAGCGAGATCCAAACTGAGCAATGCCACCCTGGCGTCCGGAGTGCACAGCGGTCGCGCTCGAGTGCAGTGCGCCGGCAGGGTGGAGATCAATCCACGTCGCGGCCGATCCGCTCCACATGCTTGCGCGGGTCGAGCCGCTGGAGACATATCCGACCTGCTGACCATCGTGCAGCGCATAGGCCTCTGAATAATCGAAGCCTGTGGGGTGCAGATCGATCCAGGAGTCCGCGCTGCCGCTCCACACCCCGGCGTGCTTGATTCCGGTGGGACACGCAAAGCCAACCTGCCGCCCCTCATCCGTCGCGTAGGCGATTGAATTCTGGAAGGAAACGCTCGGGTTCAGATCGATCCACGATCCGGACGACCCGCTCCAGAGGCTCGCGTGAAGGGTGGTTGAGCCCGCAAGCGTCACGACGCCCGCCTGCTGACCGTTGCAGACACTCTGGCTGATGGAGCTCCCGCCGGGACCGGGGTGAAGGTTGATGACCGTCCACTCCGCGCCCCACGCCGCCGCGCCGAGCAAAGTCGTCAGAGACAGCCCCGCCGCCAAATTGAATCGTTCGCGTTCCATGGGAAGCTCCTTGTGCCCAGAGCCGGTGCCAAACCGGCAACCCTTCCAGGCGAAGACTCGTAGCACCACGAACTCTCTCTGCCATCAGGAATCGTTCCCCGAACGCAGCGCGCCGCGATCCTGGCTCAAAGGCGCGGCAGGCGAGCACCCGGTCACGGTCTACGGGCAGAGCAACTCGTCGTATGCGACCGCAAACATCTGGAAATCGGCGTCGTCCACGAAGCCATCGGAGTTGAGATCGCTCGGGCAGCCCACCGGCATCGACGCATCAGCACAATCGAGGATGTCGTAGGCGACGACGAAGATCTGGAAATCCAGGTCGTCGACGAGCCCGTCGTGGTTGAGGTCGCCCCGGCACGGGCCCAGGAAGCCGTATTGAAGATGATCGACCTCGATTCCACAGCAGCCGGCGGTTTGGTAGATGCGGATCTTGGAGATGCCCGATGCCAGTTCGATGCCGTAGAAGCGGTCCTCGTCGGTCTCACCCGTGATTGCACCGTCGGGGTGTGAACCGGTGATCTCGCCGATGCTGATACCCGCGGCATCAAACGCCTCGAAGTGGACGGAGTTGGGCGTGCTGTTGTGGACGCCGTCGGTCCAGACGATGCCGACTCGCTGCGGGTAGCGGCCGTTGAAGGCGGCGGCGTGGAAGGTGAAGGTGAGGCCCGGGTTGTCGCTGCCGAAGTAGGAGTAGCCGCTGCGTCCGAAGCCGTCGATCGCTCCGTCGTCGCAATCGACCGAGTCGGTGATTCCGCTTGGGCCCGCGACACTGCCGTTGCCGGTGACACCGAGCGTGTTCAGGAGGCCGTCCTCGAACGTCTCGAGGTAGTAGCCGGGCGAACCGAGAGGCCACGGGCTATCGATGGCGCACAGGTACGGGGTTGGGCCGAGGAAGGTCTGGGCGAGTGCGGAGCCGCCAAAGGCGGTGACGCAAAGGAAGGTCGCGAAGGGTTGGAGAGGTTTCATGGATCGCTCCGGAGTTTGTGGTGAAAGGAAACCGAGCATGCTGATCGAGGACCAGAGGACTACGGGCAGATCACGTCGTTGTACGCGCTGACGAAGAGCACGAAATCCGCGTCATCGACGAAGCTGTCGGAGTTGAGATCGGAGGGACAACCGGGCGGCATTGCCGGGTCGGCGCAGTCGAGCACGTTGTACGCGACTGCGAAAATGGAGAAATCGGCGTCGTCCACGAAGTCGTCGCCGTTGAGATCGGCGGAGCAGGCGGGCCGGACGGAGACGCTGGCCGCGAGCGTCGCGACCTGGTTGCAGGTGTTGCTGATCTCGGCCGTAAACAGGCCCGCGTCGGAGGGCTGAACGCCCGTGATGGTGAGCGTGGCGGTCACGTCGGTCGGTGTGGGTGATGCGGCTGAGCCGGCGGCTCCGCCAACGGTGCCGCCACCGACGGACGCACCGGCGGCGCCGTTGGTGATGTCGATCGCGTTGCGGTGCCAGTGCCACGCGACGGCGTCGTTCACCGTCACGCTGCTGAACTTGGCCGAGAGCGTGAGTGTCTCGCCGGATACCACCACGGTTTCCGCTTGCGGATGTTCCGTGACGATCGGCGCGGTGCACGGCGTGCCCGTCCATCGGGCGATGCGGTTGGCGGGGATTCCGCCGGCGGTGGTGAAACTGCCGCTGGCGACGAACGAGCTGCCGGACTGGGCGGTGAGCAAGTAGACGAAGTGGCCCATGCCTGAGCCGACGGGCGCCCACGATGCACCGTTCCAGCGTGCGATGTACTTGGCGGCGGCACCGCCGGCGGTGGTGAACGCACCTCCGGCAACGAGCGAGCCGTCGGAGAGGGCCTTGACCGCGTAGACCCAGCTGTTGGTGCCCGAGCCGACGGGCTGCCACGATGCGCCGTTCCAGCGTGCGATATAGGCGGTGGTCGTGGTCCCGGACGCGGTGAAGACACCGCCAGCGACGATCGATCCGTCGGGGAGCGTCGTCAGGCTGAGAACGTTGCTGTTGAGACCCGCGCCGAGCGGAGCCCAGGCGCCGCCGGTCCATCGGGCGACCTTGCCGACGGGGACGCCTCCGGCGGTGGTCAGATCGCCGCCGACGACGAACGCGCCGTTGGGGAGTGCGGCGATCGCGTTCGGCCAGCTGTTCAGTCCAGTGCCGAACGCCGTCCAGGCGACGCCGTTCCAGCGAGCGATGCGATTGACGGGGGTTCCTCCGGACCACGAGAACGTCCCGCCGGTGACGAGCGTGCCGTCGGAGAGGCGAGTGAGAACCGAAACGGCGTCGTTCAGTCCCGGTCCGAGCGCTTGCCAGCCCGAGCCATCCCACCGCGCGATGTGGCTGGCGGCGATGCCGCCCGCGGTGGTAAAGCCGCCGCCGACGATGAGGGAGCCGTCGGGAAGGGCGAGCAGCGCGGAGACGGAGTTGTTCACGCCCGAGCCGAGCGGCTGCCACGACGATCCGTTCCAACGCGCGATGTTGTTGGCGGCAACACCTCCGACCGACGTGAATGTGCCGCCCGCGACGATCGAACCATCCGTCAGCGTGGCGAGCGCTCCGAAGGACGTGCCAGTGCCGGTCAGGCCGGAGCCCAGCGGCTCCCACGGCCCGTCACGCGCCAGAGCTCCCGAAGCGATCAGCAGAATGCCAAAGGCACCCACCAGCGCGGAACCGTGCCTCGCGCCGAGAACTCCGCTGTTTCGAGAAGGGACGTTGGTACGGAGGTGATGTTGGACCATGTGAGTCTCCTTCTCGTTGTCAGCGGCGCTGGAAGAGCGGGCCTCGGGTCGGACGGAAGGTGCATGCCCGAGCCCCGCTGCGAAGGCACGAGATCGTGAACAGTGGACTCCTTGGTGAGGCGAAACGGTGATCGGATCGAGCGGCGAGACGTCTGCTTGCCGCATCGCACCGTCTGCGGCGCTGCTCAGGGACAGAGCAACACGTCGTAGGCGACCACAAACATGCTGAAGTCCGCATCGTCGACCACTGCGTCCGCGTTCAAGTCCGCCGGGCAGCCCGGCGGCATCGCCGCGTCGGCGCAGTCGAGGATGTCGTACGCCACGACGAAGATCTGGAAGTCGAGGTCGTCGACGAAACCGTCGTGGTTGAGGTCGGCGGGACAGCAAGCGGAAGCGCCGAGCACATCCAGCGTCGCGTAGTTCGTCCAGGCACCGCTGCAGGAGTTGTACACCAGACAGTTGAAGCGCCCGGCATCATCCGTCGAGAGGTTGCTCAGCACCAAGTCGCCGCTGGCCGCGGAGGGATTGGCAACGGCGTCGATCAGCACGTCGTTCCTGTGCCAGTAGAACCTGTAGGGCCCGATACCCGATGGTGTCGTCGTGAAGTGCGCCGTGCCGCCGACACAGGTCGTGATGCTCTGCGGGTTCGTCGGGGCGACATTCGAGTTCATGGTGAGCGTGGCCGGGTTGCTCGTGGCCGTGCCGCAGGCGTTGGTCACGATGCAGCGAACCTTGTACGTGCTCACAGACGGGCAAGGGACGATGGTGATCCCTGCCTGCCGCGTTGTGGCTCCCGCCGCGTCTGCGCTTCCGCCGCAGGGCAATGCGATCGGATCAAGGCTCAAGTCCGCCCAGGTGTCCGGGCCGGTCTCGATCTGCCATTGATAGGTGAAGGGCGTACTGCCCGAGGTGGAGACGGAGAATGGCCGCTGGTCGTTGGCGCAGACGAGGGCATCGGCGGGGTGATCCCGCACGGTCGGTGCGACGGGCTGTCCGAAATGCCCGAAGAACGGGCAGAACTCGGTTCCGCTGGTGAGAAAGTTGCCTCCGGCGATGGGCTCGCCGTGAAAGACCGTGACCGCATTGACGCTGCCGTCCAGGCCGGAGCCGATGGGTGACCAGGTGCTGGTGGCGGTGTTCCAGAGCGCGATGCGGTTGGCCACGACGCCGCCGCCCGGACCCCCGGCGACGGTGAAGCCGCCCCCGGCGAGCAGATTTCCATCGGGCGTGACCGAGAGGTCGTAGACGCCGAAGTTCATCCCTCCGGCGCCCATCTCCTGCCAGTCGGTGCCGTCCCAGCGGGCGATGCCGTTGGCCGGGAAACCGCTCGCGCTTGTGAAGTACCCGCCCGCGACGATCTGCCCGCCGGGCAGGATCGCCAGAGATGTCACAATGTTGTTCATGACGCTCGTGCCCATCGCCGACCACTTGCTCGTGGCGTTGGTCCACTTCGCGATGAACCGGGCCGAGACACCGCCAGCAGCGGTGAAGTTACCGCCAAGAACCAGATCGCCCGCGGGCAGCGGTGCGAGCGCGTTGACCGTGAAGTTCGCTCCGGCTCCGAACGCCGACCAAGTCTGGGTCGAGGGCGTCCAGCGCGCGACGCGGCTGGCGGGGCTTCCCCCGGCGCTCAGGAACATGCCGCCGGCGATGAGTTCGCCCGTGGAGGTGACCGCGAGCGCGTAGACGGTGTTGTCGACTCCAGCACCCAATGGCGTCCACGCGGCACCGTCCCACTTGGCGATCCGGCTCGCGGGTGCGCCGCCGGCGGTGATGAAATCGCCGCCCGCGACGAGCTCGCCGCTGGGCAAGACCGCAAGCGCATAAACGTTGTTGTTTCCGATGCCGCTGCCCAGCGCAAGCCACGAAGACCCATCCCACGCGACAATGCGCCCGGTCGCAAGTCCCGCGACGCTGCCGAAGCTGCCGCCGACAACCAGGACGGACGGCTTTGGCCCGGGCCCATCGGGATCCCAGACGGTCAAGGCATAGACGATGCCGCCCGGACCGCCCGATTCGCCGCCGCTGATCCAACGGGGCGAGCACTGGGCCGCCGCCGTTCCGGAGACGCCGAGAGCGAGCAGCCAAGCGACAGAACATGATTGATGGGATAGACGCACGTGCGCCTCCTTGAGGTCGGCGACGAGGGGACACGCGGGAAAAGCACTCGGCGTGCCGAACGGACCGCGCGCGGCACGGCGACATGGTCGCGGGCGCTCGGTCCTGACTCAATGTCTTTGATGCGGGCGACGAGTTCTGGATGCGAGGCACCGACACGCGCGTCGAGAAGCCAGCCCGCATCGCTTGTTCGCATCACGCTCGCATGGATGCATGCCGGCCGCGTTGCGAGTGTGACTCATCCGCAGACCGGACGTGCGAACAGAATGTGAGCCGCGGCGCTGCAGGAGAAGAATGAGAGTGTTTGTCGCGCCGAACCGCTCGAAGCGCCGGAGTTGCCGGCACCGCGCGGTACAATGCAATCGCTGGCCGAGGCGATGAGGCGTGACAAGCCGGTCTCGTTGATGCGACTTGCCCGGAGCGCCAAGCGCCCGACCGGGAAAGGCGGACAATATGTGGACGAGAAACATCGTCTTTGTGGCGGGCGCGATCGCGGCCGCGAGCGCGCAGGGTGTGCGTGCCGGGCACAGCGTCTATGGAGAAGTGACCACCGTGGGGCTTGCCGGTCCCTCCGCACAGAGCGTGAGTTTCCGCGTGGGCGGTGGATTGTCCTCCAACCCCGGTTTTGCCGTCGCGAGTTTCGGCCTGAGCGGGTACCGGTTGGACCTCGATGTCTTGTACGGCGTCAACAACTGGACGATCACCGGCGCGTATCTGGTCTTCGTGCAGTCCTCCCCTCAGCCGCAATCAATGCCCGGGGAAATCAACGTGTACTGGGCGAATCAAGTGACTTCCACCGCCGGATTGCGGTTGGACGCTGCGTACGTGGGCGGGAACTCGCAGGTGTCGCCGCAGGGCGTGCCGCACGATGCGGCAGCGCTGGCCACGTTCATGTACCCCTCGGACCCGCAGAACGCCTACTTCGTGTACGTGGGGTTGGCTTCGTCCGGTTCGCTTCTGGGGTCGCTCAACTCTTTCGGTGATCTCACGCTCGTGTTCGAGGGCGCGGATGTCGGCGTGGTTGCCAACTACGACCGGGTGGAGCTGTTTTACAAGGCAGAGCGTGCGTACGTGCCGACCCCCGGAGTGCTCGGGATCACCCTTGCCTTCGGGGGGCTCGCAATGAGGCGGCGCGAGCGGCACGCATGATCGCCGGATGACCGCGGTGTCGCGGGGCGCAGGTTGTGTGCGCCACCGTGCGAACGCAAAGGGATCACCACGCCCCGCGCTCGCGCGCATCACTTATGGGCACAGTAACCGGTCGTACGCCGCCGCGAAGGTCTGGAAGTCCAGATCGTCCACTACTGCGTCGTTGTTGAGATCGCTCGGGCAGCCCGACGGCATCGAAGCGTCGGCGCAGTCGAGGATGTCGTAGGCGACGACGAAGATCTGGAAGTCGGCGTCGTCGACTTGGTTGTCGCTGTTGAGATCGCCCACGCACGCGGCGGCGTTGACCGAGATCCGCAGGTTGTCCATTGCCCACGACTCGTCGTTCAAGTCTTGGATGCCGGGGCCTTCCATGACGAACGTGATCGTCGCGGTCGCGGCGGTGTGCGGGATGTCCTGGAAGCGCGGGTCGATCGCCATGTTGTACGCGCTGTCGGTGTAGAAGGAGCCGGGGCCGGAGAAGCCGAGGTCCACACGCCGCGCCAGCACGCCGCCTGGGGGGGCGACGTAGGTTTGATCCTGCGTCGACGTTGCGTTCGCGAAGGATTGGCGGAAGATCGAGACGCCGTCGACCTTGACGTTGAGGAAATCGCCTTCGGGGAAGGAGCCGGTGCCGTCGAGCGAGTCGATGGCGGCGAAGAGGAAGGCGATGCTGAGCGTGGAGTGCGTCGGAAGCCCGGCAAGGCTGATCGTGACCGTGTTGCCGGTCGGGCTGCGCAGGAACGAGCCGCCGAACTGATAGCCGCTGGGGCCGAGGCCGGCGAAGAGCTGGACCGGTGTGATTGCAGCCACTCCCGCCGAGACCTGCGGCGGAATGGCCGAATCAAAGTTGTTGGAAAAAACAACCGTGTCAGCGCTTGCGAGCGGCGCGGCCACGCATAGAGCGGCGATCAACGAAATCGGGTTGTGCAAGGCTCTCTCTCCTCAGCGAATCTCAGGTGGGAATCGAGCGTTCTTGAAACTAGCAGCCGCGTCAAGACGGCCGTTCAGTTCCCAAACAGGTTCTTCTCCGCGAAGTACCCGTTCTGCTCGAAGTACTTCAGCGCCTCGGGCACGCTGGTGAAGATCTTGGTGGCGGTCTCGGTGATGAACGGGCTGGGGGCTTTCTTGGGTTTCCACACGACGAACACTTCCTTGGTGTGCTCGAAGGCGTGGTGCAGCTCGCGTTCGACGCCGCTGGAGAGGCCGGGGAACTCGGTGCCCTTGGCGGTGGGGATCTCGGGGATGAGGCTGACGATCATGTCGGACTGATCGATGAGCTTGAAGTCGCGCATGTAGATCTGGCCGTCGATGTCGCCGGCGATGTCGAGGACTTCGCGGATGCGGACCCGCAGGGGCGTGCCTTCGGCGTTCTTGGACCCGCCGTAGGAGTGGGGGGTGACGTCGAGGAATTCCTTGCCCTCGCGAGCCGCGGCGATCGAGCGTTCGAGCAGCAGCTTCTCGTCGACGTCGCCCGGATCGAACGTGATGAAGTGCTCGGCCAGGGCGGCGCGGAACGCGTCGATCTCGGCCAGCACCTCGGGCATGTCGACCACGTGGCTCATCGGGAACGACGGGTACACCTTCTTCATCTGCGGGCGGCAGGCGAGGCGGAACAAGGTTCGTGTCGTGCTGGCGTGGCGGCCGCGGGCCATGATCGCGAACTGCGAGCCCGGGATCGCCTTGGACATGAGTTCGGTGGCGAGGATCTCTTCCTCGCGCCAGACCATGCAGTCCTTGAGCGTCGCGTCGATCTCGTGTTCTTTGTGCAGGCGGTCGTGCACGACCTCGATGTTGTCGACGAGGCAGATGAAGAGGTCGGGCTGGAACTTGGCGATCTGGTCGAAGTCGAAGGCGCTGAACAGGCCGTGGCGCCAGCGGAAGGTGGCGTGGGTGTTGAGCAGGACGTTCTTCTGATCGCGCGAGTCGGCGATGATGTCCTTGAACGCGGCGCGGCGGAGTGAGTTGAGGCGCGACAGCGGCAGGTCGAGGATCCGCCCGCCCTTCACGTCCGGGGCTTCCTTGTACATCATGTCGCCGACGTGGTAGACCTGCAGCGTCTCGCCCTGCTGACCGGCGAACTTGGCGACGGTGTCGAGGTAGGGCTTCTTGTCCATTCCGATCTGGCCGGTCACGATGACGCGCATGGGCGATCTCCTAAGGGGAGAAGTTTAGGGAGAAGGCCGATTGCGGGACGACGTGCCGAATTGGCTAGAGGCCCTTCGGGAAAAACACCGCGGTGATGGCCGTGGAGTAGATCCGAGCGTTGCGATTGGCCACGTCGGTGTTGTAGAACGCCGTGATCTTGAACGACCGCGAGCCCGCGACCACCGGCAGCGCGTAACTGATCGTCTGCACGCTGCGTGAGAAGTTGTACAGGGGCGGGCTGGCCGGTACGCTTACGGACGCGGTGCGCGTCAGCACAACGGCCGGGCCACCGGTGGTTTCTTCGAGCTGCAATTCCAGATACGCCTCGCCTGCGGCGATCTCGACCTCGCCCTCCATGGTGCAGGTGAACACGACGTGGCCGCTCGCCGGGATGTTGATTGTGAGCGTGTTGAGAAGGGTGTTGGCCCCGGGGGAGAGTTGGAGCGCCGAGCCGCGGTTGCGGCTGTCGCGGGTCGTCCGGGCGTAGCCGACCGCTGGCAGGTTGTTCGCCGTGATGTTGCCGGTCGCGCCTTCGAGCACCACCGTCGGGCTGCCCGCCGTGTTTCGGAGGTCGAGCCTGCCAGCACGCGTCGCGTCGTCGCTGGGCCAGATCTCCAGCCCGTTGCGGAACCGCATGATGCCTGCGTTGCCACCGGTGCTGTCGACGTTGAGCCCCGGCACCACGCTGTCGAAGCGGAACTGGATGCTCTCGCCCAGATCGCCCAGGCGGATGTCAAGGGGTGCCTGCGGCTGCTTGCCGATCCCGACGTTGCCCCGTGAGAGCACGCGTCCGTCGAAGTAGCCGGCGTAGCCGTTCTCGGTGTCATTGGCGGAGCCGAAGATCGCGGTGCCGAACGGGCCGGTGGACAGAGCCTTGACGGCGGACGCATTGGTTCCGGAGGCTTCGGCCAGTATCGACGACGCGTTGTTCCCGGTTGTTCTTCCGGCCACACCCGCGGCGCTCGCGCCGGTGGAGTAGCCAAAGACGGCGTAGCCGGCGCTCGACGCATTGGTCGAAACGATGCCGTTGATGTTGGCGCTATCGACTCGGAGCGCGCCCGGGTAATACCCGCTCACGCTGATGCCTGAGGGGTCGCCGCGCTGGACAAACAAGGCGTTGGCCGTGCTGGCGGTGGTGTTCGTGCTCAGATTGGTGAGCGAGAAGGTCGTGGTGCCGCTGGAGTTGTTGCGAGCGCCACCACCGGGCGCGAGGCCGGCGGCGTACGGGGTTGTGGAGATGAATTGCCTCGGCAAGATCGTGTTGCCGTTGATCGCGACTTGCAGCCACCGGGCGTCGCCGTTGAACGGGTTGGTGCCGAACTCGTTGAGCGAGTTGGCGAGGACGGTGAAAATGCCGTTGGTGACGGGGACGCTGTTGAGCGTCTGGACGTTCCCGACGCGATCGGCGATGCTGCTGGAGAAGGCGTCCTTCCAGAGCGAGAGCTGGATGTTGGCCGTGCCGTTGATCGGGGCGCCGCTGTTGGTCGCACGCCCCTGAAAGGTGAACGCGGAACCGGTTTGCGCGGAGGCAGCACCGCTGCATGCCGCCGCCACCGCGGCGGTCAGGAGGATCAAGGCGGAAAAGGATTGACGAAGCATGAGGAACTTTCTCTGAGTGGACTAGGGCAGGGGCGACGTGATGTCGTACTTCACCCGCACGTTGCCGATCCGGATCTGGTTCGTGATCGATGGCACGGGCCAGGTTGCATTGAGCGTGGGCGCAAACACGTTCGCGTCGACCGTTTCGTTCATGCCGGTGATCGAGATCGACGTGTTGCCCGGCGTGCCCGAGGTCAGCACCCCCGCCCCCAGCACGGACGGCGAGCCGTTGTTCTGCACGCGCCGCAGCGACATGGCGACGTTGCCTGTCGACGAGGAGTCATCGCAGAAGAGCGTGATCTCGCGGATGATCGCGCCGTCCGGCAGGTTCAGGGGCATGAACAGCGTCAGGGTAGAGCCCGCCGTGGAGCCCGTGATCCAGTCGCCGTTGTTGGTCGCGTACGAGGCGCTGCTCAGCACCGGCTGCCATGCGCACGCCGGGAAGAGGCGGCTGCGGCTGGTCGGGGCGAGGGTGATCTTCCCGTCCACGTTGACGTCGAGACCGACATCGATATTTCCTGAGACCAGCAGCGATGAGTTCACCTTGGCAAAGCCGGAGTTGTCGACTTCGACAATCTTGGTCGGCGAGCCGTCGGGTGCGTCGAGTTGGTTCGCGGCCTTGGCCAGCGGCGTGGTTCCCGAGAACGGCACGCCGGTGATGAGCGTGCGCGGGAAGATTGGCGTGAAGTCCGTCTCGGGGGCGACCCTCGACTCGACCTGGAGGAAACGCCGCTTCTCCGAGAAGACGCTGGGGCCAAAGTCGAGTGACGTGGTGAAGATGCCGTTCTGGACCGGCACGCTCGGGCGCTCGATCGACCCGCCGAACTGCGTGCCGGGCAGCGTGCTGGTGGCGTCGTTCCAGAGCGAGAAGCGAAGATCCGCCGCGCCCGTGAAGGGTGCGCCGTCCTTCTTTAGAACGCCCTGGTACGAGAACTCTGTGCCGGACTGCGTCGATTCTTGGATCGGGTCGTTGAACCGGATCGACCAACCGGCGATCGAGCCCGTGGTGGTGGAGGGGCCGGCATTGTCGTCGATGATGAAGAGCGACCAGGTGCCAATCGCCGAGGTGCCGTCGAAGACGGCGAGGTCGATGTTGCTCACGAGTCCGGGCCCTGGACTCGGGAAGTTCTCGAGTGTCGTGCCGAAATTCACCGGCGCGAAAGTCCCACCCGCGGTCAGCAGATCGGCCGGGGTGAGCACACGGCCGGTGCGCGAGAAAGTGAGATTCGCGCCCGACACCGCCGGGGTGTTCCCCGCGTCAGAGAGCAGTTCGCAGTGCTGTCCGCCCGGACCGACCAGGACAATGTCGAGGTCCGAAGGTCGCGGGTGCGTGACACCGTTGAGCGTGACCACCACGTTGGTGATGTTGCCGGGAGGTGTGAGCCCGCTGACGCCGACGGTGCTCGGGTAGGGGATCGCGTTCCCGCTCGACGGGATCGAGATCGGTGAGTTGTTGGTGAAGACGTTCTGAGCGTGAACGAGCCCGCCGCACGCGACGATGGCTATCCACGAGAAGATCTGAACGCTGGTGAATGAGCGCATAAAAACTCCCTGCCACACCCCAACCCGGAATGTCTCAGTCTACTCGTACCGTGCGGGAATCCACCAAACCAAATCGAGATTCGCTCGATGGAGTGATTCTTCTCGGACGGATCGTGATGACGGGCGATCAGGCGTAGATGTACGTGATCGGCGCATCCACCTCGGGATGCAGGCTCGCGTGCACCGGGCAGGTGTGCCCGACGCGTTCGAGGCGTTCGCGCATCTCGGCGGGCACGCTGGCGGGCAGCATGACGACCACGGGAAGGCGTGCGATGCGGCGCGGCGCCGGCGGCTGGCTCATGTGCTTCTCAACGGTTGCGGTCGCGCCGGTCAGGTCGAGCCCGTGGCGCTCGCCGAACATCGCCATGGTGGTAAGGATGCACGACGCGAGCCCGCTGGCGACGAGGTCGGTGGGCGAGAACGCGCTGGCGTCGCCGCCGATGTCCTTGGGGGCATCGGTGCGGAGCGTCGCGCCCTCCGGGTGCTGGAGGTCACACTTCTTGCTGCCGCTGTAACGGACCTTGATCTCGACCATGGGAACAGTGTACGACTTCGCGGATGGGTTGCGAAGGAGGCGGTTCAGCGGAGAACTCGGTAATGGAACGTGTTCACAGGAGGGTTGATCGCGGCGGCGGTGTTGTTCCGCATCCGAAATCCGATCTGGGTCGCGGACTGCACTCTCGCGTATTCGATGCTGATTCCCACAGGCAAGTCGCTCTGCGGCGTGAACACGACAACGTCGGTCAGTTCCAGCCCGCTCAAGCCCCCGGCGGCCGTGAACGATTGACTTCCCGCGGCAATGCTGGGGACATCGATCGTGAGCGACCCGCGGGCAACGATCGGCGAGACCGCGGCGCTGGTCTGCACCGTGTCATCCGGGAACTTGATGCCGCCGGACGTTGACTCGATCGTGCCGTTGACGGTAAGTTTCGATGTGCCGGTCGTTGTTCCGATTAGCACGTTCCCCAGCGAGTAGCTGATCGCGTTGCCGGCCTGGCTCAGCCACGGGCTGAACGCGTTCGCGACGTTCGGCGGCACGCTCACGATGTTGCTGTAGCTCACCGACCCGGCGCTGTCGGCAAAATCAGCTGATTGCGCGAACACCGAATACGTCGCGAAAGGCGTCGCCGCGAGCGGCTGGCGACCAGGCAGCGTCACAAAGTCCGGGTCGGTCGGGCCCTTCACCGCGATCTCCACCCAGAGTGCACGGCCCGCGCTCAGGGCGCTGGTCGATGGCGAGAATCGGGTCGTGAACACGCCGTTCTCGAGCGGCACCGCGAACGACGTTGACGAGGCGACCTTGTCTCCGGCGAACTCGCTCGTCGGGCTCCGCCACAAGTCGGCGCGGACGTCGTAGGTCCCGCTGATCGGCCCGCCCGCATCCTTGAGCACGCCTTGGTACACAAACTCGCTCGACACCGGCGAGATCACCGCGGTGTTGATGCCCAGGCTCCACCCGCCCGACACGAGCCCCGTCTCGCCCGACACGTTGTCGCGGATGTACAGCGACCACGTCCCGATCGCGTCGTCGCCGATCAGCGACGCGAACGAGGTTTCGTACGGCAACGCCGGCGCCGGGGCGGGCATCAGCACGGTGCTGGGCACGACCGTCGGGCGATAGGCAATCTTCGAGAGCGGATCGCCGTTCAGCGCGGCACCGGCATCGGCGATCGTCAGAGGTATAACCGACGCCGCACTCCCCGGCGCGTTGGCGAGCAGTTGGACTTTCTTCCCCGTCGGCGATACCAGCAGGATGGTCAGATCGCTGATCCGAGTGTGCGAGAACCCGCTCAACAAGACAGCGATGCTCTGGATCGGCACGTTCGGGCCGACGTTGATCGTGCTCGGATAGAGCGACGCGTTCGCGTTGTCGTTGATCGTGATCGCGGCCGTGTTCGAAAACGTTGCCGCCTCGGCAAGCGGGCCGTTCAACCCAACTGCCGCGGTCATCAAGCTCAAGCCAACGAGAAGTGCATTCTGGCGCATGAAAAAGGCCTCCCGCGACAATGTCGCAGAGAAGGCCTTCTCATGCAAGGGAATCCTCTAGACCGGCGCGTTTGTCGAAGAAGACTCGGCGACACTCCGAACATGATCCTATCAGATCACCTGGTGGAGCCACCCGGGCCCCGCTCGATCGCGGCTTCGAGGCGGAGCAGCCGCGCTTCAAGGGCCTCGATCCGCGCATCGCGTTGCCGGATCTGTTCGTCCTTCTCCGCCCGCAGGTCGCGGAGCGCCTCGACCATCAGTGCCGTGGTGCTGCGCTCGGTGACCATGCGCATGCCGTCCTTGTCGCGGCTGACCCAGTCGGGGAAGACCCGCTCGACCTCGTCGGCCATGAGGCCGATCTGCAAGCCGGGTAGAGCGCGGCCGTTCTTCACTTCGGACTCGTTGTAGAAGTACTGATAGCCGCGGAGCGAGAGCAAGCGATCGAGCGTGCCCTTGAGCGGCGAGACATCGTGCTTGGTGCGCGGGTCGGAGATCGCGGCCCACGAGCCGCCGCCGGGCTTGCTGGCAACGCCGTCGGAGCGGAAGCTGAAGGCCGGTTGCCAGGTGCCAAAGAACAGGCTGCCGATGGCAAAGGAGTCGGCGTTCGCGGCTCCGTTGAATGCGTCATCGCCGATGATCAGCCGCAGCTCCGATTGATTGGGCGAAACCGAGGCCAGATCAACGCGCTGAAACGCGATGGGGTCTGTGTTCTGAGCTTGCGCCGTAACGGTCGGATTGAACTTGCCGAAGGCCAGCACCTCGACATCGCCTTCGTTGTTGCCGATGCCGATCCCGTTCTGGACGTTCAGGCTCAGGTCCGGGGTGACGTTTCCGATGTTCACCTTGCCGGCGGAGTACGAGATTCCCTCGGCGACGCTCGTCCAGGGCGAGTACGCCCCCGAGACGTTCGCAGGGACACCAGTGACTCCGGCCCACGGCACCGACGAGGCGTAGGGCACGGCGTCCAGGCGCGTGCGAGGAGAGATCGCGGTGAAGTCGCCGATCCCTGCGGGGTTGCGGACGCTGATCTCCATCCACTTCTCCTGGCCGTCAAAGACTGGTCCGAAGTCCAGGATCCGGGTGAACACACCGTTGCTGAGCGGAACCGCATCAAAGGTCAGTGCGGGGCCGATCTGAAAGCCGCCGCTCGACGCCGGGAAGAGTGCGAACCGCAGGTCGCAAGGGGTGGAGACTGTCTCGCCCTGGGCGTTCTTCAGAGCTCCCTGATAGGTGAACGCGGTCCCCTGCGGCGCGGGAATCACGCCGGTGATGGTGAGAGTCAGGTCGAACGAGCCCGTCGCCGTGCTTCCCGCGAAGACGGCGCCGCTGCTCGAGACTCCCAACGTGTAGGTCTTCCCCGCCTGCAGCGTTCCCGTGGTCGAGACCGATCCGCTCTGCCCGGCGGCGAGGTTGATCGAAACTCCCGGTCCCGACAGCGACCCCGACGTGTAGCTGAGCGGGCCCGAGAGCGAGAATGTCAGATTGGCCCCCGCGACGAAGGTCGTGGAGAAGAAAGTCGTCGCCACACCAAAGGCGCTGAGGGCGTTCTTTCCGGGATTCGCGGACCCTCCGGTCTTGATCTCGGCGATTTTCAACGAGGAAGTCTGGCTCGCGACGGCGATCCCGCCGGAAGGCCCGGTGGACGAAACGGTTTCGGTGAACGGACCAAAGTCCGCTGCCGAGCGGAACTCGGGCGTGCCGCCCCCCGGTCCAGTCGCGGAGACTGAGCGGGTCTGAGCCATGAAGGTCAACTGGCCCGGCGCTCCCATGCACGGGAGCAGCGCGGCACATACGACCAAAGCGATGCGTTCAATCATGGTTGTCATCCTCCAAGAAAGCCTCGTTGTCCGCACTTCACAAGGAACCACGCGAGTGTCGCCGGGAGACTCGATTCAGCCACGGGTTGCGATTGCCTTCCGAGGCGTTTCCGCTTGCCGCTTCGACTAGCGGGACGTTCGAAGCGAAGCCTCGATCGCTTCCAGTCTCCGCTCCAGCGCCGCGATCGCCTGGCGCTTCTCGTCGTTCTCGCGGGTCAGTGTCTGGATCGCCGCACGTTGGGCCGCGATCTGTTCGTCCTTCTCCACCCGCAGGTCACGCAGCGCCTCGACCATCAACGCCGTGGTCGCGCGTTCGGTGACCATCAGCTTCCCCTCGGCGTCGGTGTCGACCCAGTCGGGGAAGACCCGCTGCACGTCCTGGGCCATGAGGCCGATCTGCGTGCCCTTCATGACCGGCTTGTGCTCGAGTGCGTCGTCGGTGTAGCGGAACGAGTAGCCGCGGAGCGCGAGCAACCGGTCGAGCGTGCCGTGCAGCGGCTCGATGTCCTGCTTGAGCGTGCGGTCGGAGAAGTTGGCGAACGAGCCGCCACCGGGCTTGGCGACCGTGCCGCCGTCGGGGTTGAGGACGAGCGTGCCGTAGTCGAGCCCGGCGCGGCTGACGCTCTGGATCTGGCAAACGCCGTTCTGCTGGGCCGTGGTCCGCAGCACCAGCACGGTGCCGTTGCCGCTGAATGAGTTGTTCGCGCCAACGGTGAGCTCGGTCGGCCCGTTGGCGTTGACGTTGAAGAGCGAGGTGGTGGACGGCGGCTCGTTGCCGATAGAAACCTTGCCGGTGGGCGAGATCGTCAGGCGTGTGGCGAGGCCGGTGATATCGCGGATCGCGAAGCTGCCCTCGGCGATCTGGGCCCCGACCGATCCGGTGCTCATGAGCGCGTACTGCCGCGTCGTGCCCGCCAGGCGCATCCACGCGCCCGAAATGCCCGTGCCACGGATCAACGCCGTGCTGGTGAAGATGTCGTTGGCAACCTCGAGGCCCGAGTTGGGAGTCAAGCCCGTATCAGGCCCGATGCCCACGCGGCCGCCGAGCGCGGGCCGGATGTTGATGTCGCCGAAGCCGAAGCGATTCGCCAGCGTGAGCACTGCGGTCTGGCTGTTGTCGAAGCCCAGGTATGCATCGCGCGGGCTCTGAGCCGCGGTGTCGGCACGGATGCGCAGGAGCGCCGTCGTGCCGCCCGTGAGCGCCGCGAGCGTTCCGTCGCCACCGATGTTGAGGCGTGCGTCGGCCTCGCCGGTGGCGATCCGCACGTTGCCGTTGAGCAGCGTGTTGCCCAGAACGTCGAGCTTCGCGCTCGGCTGCGTCGTGCCCAGGCCGAGGTTGCCCTGGATGAGCGTGTTGCCGGCGACGTGCAGCAGCGCGCTGGGATTGGTGCCGATGCCCAGCGGGGCGTCGGTGCGGAGCTGCTGCCCGCTCTGGCTGATGCCGATGATGACGGCCAGGTCGCGGTCCGGCACTTCGACGCCGTTGACGAACAGGCTTCCCCCCGCGTAGCTGTTGGCAATGCTCGCCGCCCGCACGTTCGGCGGCAGGATGCCCCTCAAGCGATAGATGCGCCCGGCCTCGAGCAGCGCCGTGGACGCCCAGCCAAAGCCCGTGGACATAACTCCCGACGTGCCTAAAAAGACGTAGGTCCCGCCGCCGTTGCTGGCGACGACGGTTCCCTGATCGTCGACAAGCTCGAACGTGACCACCGCCGAGCTTCCCGGCACGGAGTGCAGAAGAGTGATCAGGCCTGTGCCGTTTGAGCTGTTCTTGTCGTTCAGCCAGCCGTCGGTGTTCAGCGTGAAGGACTGCTCCACCACCGATCCCGCGTATAGGAACGCCGCGCTCGCGCCGGAAATGTTGATGCTCGCGTCACCGCCACTCGAGCCGATGGTGGAAAGCGGGCCCACCGAGAGCGCGCTGGGCACAGTGCCGATCGCCTGGCGAGGCGACAACGCGGTGAACGTGTTCGCGCCCGCGGGCGAGACTTCAACCTGCACAAAGCGAGCGCCGGCGAAGATGCCCGGACCGCCCGGTGCCGCCGAGGTTCCAAAGTCCAGCGCGGTCGAGAAGACGCCGCCGTTGACGTTGATGCCGTTTCTCACGATCGTCGGCGCGACGGACGCACCCCCGACGGCGGCATCGAACAGCGTGAACCGCATGTCGAACAGCCCGGTCTTGGGTGCGCCGTTCTCGCGCAACTGACCCTGGTACGAGAACGCCGAGCCCGATTGGGCCGCCGCTCCCGCGGCCAGGCCGCTGATCGCGATCACAAACGCCGCCAACGAACCACGCAACGACGCTCGAGCCTGCACCATGGTGAGTCCCCTCGTGCCCCGACGCGGCCTCTTCGCGCGGGGCACTTGGCACCAGCGGTGCGACGACCCGCGGACCCTCACCGACTCCGGGCATTTTCTGTTTTTCCGCGGAGGCGGCGACACCAACCAGAACCCCGCCGGTTAGTTGTCCATATCCGTGCGTTCAACCTCGGGCACGATCGGGTGTTCGCGGGCGTCCTTGTCCTGGCGGATGCCGGTGACCTGCCAGCTCACCTTGGCGCCGGGCTTGCCGCCGGAGATCTTGAAGGTGTTGGCGCTGATCTCCTCGGCCACGTAGAGATTGGGCATGGAGGCGCCGACGGGGGTGAGCTGGTAGCGGAACTCGCGGTTGAGGGCCTCGAAGTAGTTGGGGAGCGTGATCGTCGCTTCGCCGCTCTGGTCGAGGCGGGCGATGCCGTTGTAGATGTTCATCATGTCGGGCGACTCGACGAAGGAGTGGTAGAGCCACTTCTTCTCGGGTTCGAGCGGGTGGGGGATGCGGAACGAGCCGCTGGTCTTGCCGACGCTGCCGTTGACGAGAAGGTTGCCGTTGATGGTGACGTTGCCGTCGAACTGACCGGCCCGGGTGCCGGGTCCATTGCCGGTGCCGTAGATTCCGATGGCGCTCGCGCCCGGTCCGGCTCGGCCGATGACGGCGACGTTGCTGGTCGAGTTGGCGGTGGCATCGATCAGACCGGAGGGGCTGGTGGTGCTGCCCACTCCAATGCGCCCGTTGGAGTAGACCGTGAGCCGGTCGGCGCCTGCGTTGGAGTCGCGAATCGAGAACGTCCCGGCGTTGTTGCCGTTGGAGAGCAGCGAGTAGACGCGTCCGCCAGCCGAGGCGTTGGATAGCGAGAGGGCGGTGAACGACGCGTCCGAAGTAGCGCGGAACACGTTGCCGTCGCCGCCGCGGACCGCGTCCACACTGAACTGTGGGTTGACGTTGGCCACACCCAGAAGCCCGTTCGATGTCACGGCGAGCGTCGAGCTGTCAACGAAGGTCGGTGACGAGGCACTGCTCGCGATGAGCAGCTTGCCCGGACCCTCGCCGTTGCCGCTGCCGGTCGAGATGAGGTTCCAGAATCGTCCGCCGCTGCTGAGGTTTCCGAGCGCGAGCCACGTTCCCGCGGTATTGGTGCTCTGGATCCGCTGCACGGTGTACGCGGAGCCGAGCACGTCGAGCGCGTACTCGGGGTTGAAGTTCCGTACCCCGATGAACCCGTTGCTGGCCATGGTCAGGCCGTAGTTGTTCGTCGTGAGATCGCGGAAGATCAGCTTGCCCGCGCCTTCTCCCGCGGAGCCGCCGGTGGAGAACATCGTCCAGTCGTGCCCGCCCGCGATGCGGGTGGCGTCCATCGACAGGAAGGACCCGAACGGTGCCGCTGCGTCGGCGCTCACCCGCATCTGCGGCAGCGGATTGCCGCCGCTCCCGCCGGTGACGTGCAGCGGGGCCGTGGGTAGGCCCTCGTTCACGCCGAAGAAGCGAGAGCGCAGGAGCACATCGCCCTGACCGCCATAAAAGGTCTTGAAATACAGGTCGTTTCCCGTGCCCATGTTCGACTCGCCCGCGGGGTACGGGTCTCCCGCGGCGACGCCGAATGCCGCGGAACCGCTCACCGCGATCTCGAAGGTGTACGTGGTCGCCGCAGCCATCGGGAGCGGGCGCGCCAGCGGGAGCACCACCTCTCCAACCTGCCCGATCGCGGTGATCCGCTGAGACCAGAGTTTGGTCCCCCCGACGCCCGTGCCGTCGAAGATGGTGAGCGTCGCGCCGTCGAAATTCGTGGAGCCGTTGCGCCACACCGCCACATGAGTCAGTCTTCCAGCTCCATTCGTGGTGAACGATTGCCAGACCGACGATGTACCGTTGTTCAAAGCGCCATCCACGCGGGGCTGCGCCTGATCCATCACCAGCGGCGACGGGTTGTACGCCACGGTGAACGGCTCCGCGCTCTCCGCCCGGATCGCGCTGCCCGCCCGCGGCACCACATCCACCGGCTGCCGCGGCGAGAGCGTCTGGAACGCGGGGTTCGACGGCGTCGAGACTTCCACTTCCAGCCAGCGCCGCCCCTGCGGCTCGATCACGCCAAAGTCCAGCGGGACCGTGAACACGCCGTTGGTCACCGTGCCGGTCACCGAAAGCGGCCCGATCACCACCGCACCCGCGGTCTCGGCGTTGTACAGAGTGCAACGGAAGGTCGCCGGGCCGGTGTAGCCCTGCCCGCCGTCGGTCAGTCGACCTTGATACTCAAACGTCGAGCGGGTGATGGTCTGCGCGTTCACCCCCGCCGTTCCGGTGGCCGCGGCGGCCAAGAGCGCGAGCGTGCGGGACAAGGGACGTGAACGGTGAGTACCCATGGGTGAGTTCCTTGTCGAGCCGAATGCGATCTTGTGGCGCGCGACTACGCGGACGCGAAGCGCACAGGGCACCTGCGAGAACAACGCCCGCCAACCCTCAACAAAAACGAGAAAAATCCCGGAGCCGTTCCCGTGCTCGGGTTGCGTACGGATTTCCAGAATCCGTCACCGAGCCGCTGGCGTGGCCAGCTTCTCCAGCCGATCCAGGCGTGCCTTCAAGTCTTCCAGCTCTTGTCGCTGGGACCGGATCAGCGCCTGCTGCTGCTTGATCGCCTGCACCGCCACGGCCGACAGACGGGCGTAGTCCATCCCGATCACTTGCCCCGAGGCGTCGCGATAGACGAGCTCGGGGAAGATCTTCTCGACGTCCTCGGCGACGAAGCCCAGGTCCGCCGCCCGTCCGCCACGGCGTGCGACCTCGTCGGCCTTCCAGTCAAACCGCACGCCCTCGAGCTTGAGCAGTCCTTCGAGTGCGTCGTTCATCGGGGCGACGTGCTCCTTGAGCCGCGCGCTCGACGGCGTGATCGTGCCCGTCGCGGTGATGTTGCCCTGGACAACCAGGCTGCTCCCGACCACGACGCGACCGAAGTCGTTCCCGTAGTTGATGAACAGCCCACCGCCATCGATCGAACCCTGTGCCCCGCCCGGCCACCCCCCGTCGACGAAGGCCCGGGCGTTGCCTGCGTTGTTGCCCTGACCGCCGCCGCGGCCGGCGAGCATGAAGTCGGCGCCCGTGCTGCGGATCACGCCGTTGACGTTCAATTTCTGCGGCAGGTTCGTGGTCCCGATGCCCACGTTGCCCGCGCTGTTGATCACCATCCGCGTCGCGGTCGCGTTCTGATCGACAAACTGCCACGTGCCGTCGTTGGCGGAGTACATGCCGTAGGTGCGGCCGCCCACGCCGAAGTTCTCCAGCCTCAGCCCCGCGCCCCAGCCCGGGCCACCGGCGCTGATGAGGAACCCCAGGTCGTTGGTGGAATCGCCGAGGATGTGCAGCCGCGCCTGAGGCGTTGTCGTCTGGATGCCGATGCGTCCGGTGTTGGTCCAGCGCAGCGCGATCCGTTCGATCGCTTTGTCCTTGCTGCCAAGCACGCCGCCGCCGTAGCCCGTGAGCACCGGGCCGTCGACCGCCAACCCCGCGAATGGCTTGTCGGTGCTGAACCAGCCGAGGAGGTGATTCTCATCGGTTCCGCCGCGGAGGAAGACCATCTTGTCGTTCATCCGCGCGTCGCTGCGCAGCGAGAGCGCCTCCGAGCTCGACGCCACCATCGCCCGCGCGGACTGGGGCGTCACCAACACCTGCTGGCGCGGCGTGAGCGGCACGTACCCCGATCCCGGCGGGCTCGCCGCATCGATATCGAGCCACAATCCGTTCGCGTCGTCGGTCGCGCTGCCAAAGTCCAGCGTGGTCGTGAACACCCCGCCATCGACCGCGACGTTCGTCTTCGTCAGAGGTCCGCCGATGAGGTTGCCGGCGACCGTGCTCGTCGGATGGTTCCACAGCGTGAACAGCAGGTCCGCCGTCCCGTCGACGGGCGTGCCCGACTTGAGCAGGCGTCCCTGGTAGCTGAACGCGGTGGAGATCGGCTGCGGCTGGCGCACGCCGTTGAATGTCAGGGACCAACTGCTCACCATGCTGCGTGGCGAGCCGGCGCAGAAGGTGTACAGCGTCCATGTGCCATTGATCGCGCCCGAGTAGGTGCTGCTCAGCGTTCTCGCGTACGGCAGGGGCGGGGCCGGTGCGGGGTACGAACCGATGGGGCTTGGTGAGGGGCGAAAGGCGCCATTCGTGTTGATCGCGGCTGTGATCGTGCTCGCGGCGTCGTCCGCGAAGGTCGCACTCACAACGGTGGAGGGGGTGGGACCCTGCGCCGCAACGGCTCCCAACTCGACCGCCTGGCCGCTCGGGCTGACCAAGAGGTACACCCCAGCGTCATTCACGCCGCCCGAGGCGAAGACGTTGAGCTTCACCGTCATGTAGCTGACCGGCCCCACGCCCGTGACCAGCAACGCCGACGGATATTGATTCGCCGGGCCGGGCGCTGCTCCGGAGAAGGTGATCGGCGTGTTGTTGGTGAATGTCTGGGCCTGAGCGTGCGTCCAGGCCATCGAGCACACCGCCACCACCGCGCCAAGCAAGCGGAACTTCATGGAAACCTCCCGCGTCATGCGACGACGATCAAGCTACCACGAAGTGCGGCCAACTCCAAGCCCCACCTTCCGCTCGGGTCCGTCACCGGGCCGCGGAGTCGACGGGAGCGAACGGCTCAGCGTCCGATAGCGCAGCCCAGCCTACCGCGGCCAGTGTGCTTGCCGGATGCTCCGAAACGCCGCGGCATTACTTGGACAGGGCTTTTTCCAGCCGCTCCACGCGTTGACGCAGGTTCGCGTTCTCGGCAGCGCGAGCCTCCGACTCCCGGTCCCGCTTGGCGATCTCGGCCCGCAGCGTCTCGATCTGGGCGTCCTTCTCGGCCCGGAGATCACGCAGCGCTTCGACCATCAGTGCCGTGGTGCTGCGCTCGGTCACCATCCGCATGCCGTCCTTGTCGCGCGAGACCCAGTCGGGGAAGACCCGCTCGACCTCGTCGGCCATGAGGCCGATCTGCACGCCCGGCAGGGCGCGCCCGTTCTTGATCTCGGCCTCGTTGTAGTAGTACTGATAGCCGCGGAGTGAGAGCAGGCGATCGAGCGTGCCCTTGAGCGGCGAGACATCGTGCTTGGTGCGCGGGTCGGAGATCGCGGCCCACGAGCCGCCGCCGGGCTTGCTGGCGAGGCCGTCCATGCGGAACTGGAATGCCGGCGTCCAAGTCCCGCTGGGAATGCTCCCGATCGTGAAGTAGTCCGCGGAAGCAGTGTTGCTGGTCGGATCGTCGCCGATGACGAGTCGCAGATCGACCACGTTGCTGCTGCCGTTCCTTCGCTGGAAGAACACCGCGTCGGAGCCTTCAGCGGTAAGGCCCAGGTTTCCAAGTGTTCCGAAGGCCAGCATGCCGCTCGTCGCGAACGCTCCCGTCAGAATCTGGGCGTTTCCCCCGACCGACAGCCGCGTCTCTGGGCTGACGTTGCCGACGCCGACGTTCCCGTTGGGCAGCATGGTCATGACGTTGGTGGTGTCGTTGGTGCGGATGGCCCAGCCGCTGGCACCGAAGTTGGTGTACATCCAGTCGTCCGTCCAGCGCGGCCACATCCAGGTCTCCAAGCTGCCGGATGCGTTGCGAGCGAACAAGCTATCGGCGTTCCTCATTCCGATCGTGCCGGCCACGTCGAGCGCACCCTCCGGCGTGGTGGTTTTGATGCCCACGTTGCCGTTGGGCAGGAAGGCCGCACGCACCGCCGCGGCGGATGTATCACGGATCAGGAATGCGCCCGCCAGTTCGGAGTTGCCCGGACCGGTCGAGACGAGCGACCACTGCCGTCCGCCGGTGGACGTGTTGAGGAGGTTGAACCACGTGCCCTCCGCGAACGACGAATCAACGTTCAGATTCTGATACGCCGGCCCACCCACCACGTGCAACTTCGCCTGCGGCAAGGTCGTCCCGATCCCCACGTTCGTGCCGCTGTACGCGATCCCGGTCGGCACTGGCGCCCAGGGCGTCACGCTCGCCGGCACACCCGTCACGCCCGACCAGGGCACGGTCTGGGCCGATTGGGCGACCGTCGCGACCATCGCGGCGGGCACCTGCCCGATGCGGCCGCGCGGGGTGATGGTGGAGTACGTTGCGCCATCGGCCGGCGTGCGCACCTGCACATCGAGATAGCGATCTGGGGCGTTGACGAACCACGACGGGTCGGACGGGATCTGCACGCTGAAGACGCCCGCGTTCACCGGCACGCCGATCATGGTGGCGGGAACGCCGACCACGCTGCCGCCTTGCTGGCTGTCGTAGACCGTGAAGATGAAGTCCGCATTCCCGGTGTAATTCTGGCCGGCGCTGGCGAGGCGGCCCTGATACGAAAACGTCGAGCCGTTGCCGTTGGCGCGCACGTGCAGATAGTTCGCATAGCCAAAGTTGTTCAGGTCTCTGAGGAGCGGCAAGCCGCCGAGGTTGGCCGGGTCCACGGTCGTGTCCGAGTACCCAATCCAAGAGCGTCCGGCGACATAGGGGGTCGTCGGATCGACGCTGTACGGTGACTCGCTCAAGGATTCTTGCGCCACCGAGGCACCCACAAAGAACACGCCGGTCACCGCGACGGGCGCTGACAGCACATAGGTGTTGAGAGCGATGGCCGTCGCGTTGGTGACGTCCTGCTGGTGCAGAAGCACGCAATGGGTTGCCATCCCGTCGCCGCTCGGGTTGGACCAGACATAGATCTTCGCGGCCCGCCCCGCGGGCAGGTTGCCGAAACGCACCGAGACCGACGTCAACAGATCCGAACCACCGACCGCGTCGAAGCGCTGCATCATGATCGCGTCGCGAGGAGCGACGCCCCACCGCAGGTTAAGGACCGAGCCGTTGTCGTACTGATAGGTGCTCGGGGCGGCGCGATCATCGAACGCCGAGCCACTCTCCGGCGGCGGCGAACCGATCAGCGGCTGGGCGTTTGCCGAAACCACCAGGGCCGACGACACCAGAGCCATGCCGCACCATCTGCCGCACAGCCCGCCGATTTGCCGCATCGAACGCATGGGAACCTCCTGAACGACCAAATGCAGTCACTCGCCAGTGTACAGGCGGGCCCACCCACGACCAACCCTCATCCGAGCGCCAGAAACTGTTCTTTTTTGTCCCGGGACGTTCCGCCCGTGCCCTGCGTCTGTACAACACCCTGACAAAGCGCGTCGAGGACTTCGCTCCCCGCGACGCGTTCGATATCTCCTTCCACTCTGTAGGTCTCACGTTCCGCAACGGTGCGCCGACCGCGCCGCCGCTGCGTCGTCAAGTGAGAGCAACTGATGGCGGTCGCGCGAATGTCTCGCGTGCGAATGCCCGATCGGCCCGAGGCCGATCGTCCGGCGTCATCGCAGATGTTCATCGCCTGCCGCGCCGAACGGATTACCGACCTACCGCGCCAGCGCCTTCTCGATCCGCTCCAGACGCTCGCGGAGCAGGGCGTTCTCTTTCTCCAGGTGCTCCACCCGCTCGAGCCGCGATTTGAGTTCGGCGATCTGCCCATCCTTTTCCGCGCGAAGATCACGCAGCGCTTCGACCATCAGCGCCGTCGTGCTGCGCTCGGTCACCATCCGCATGCCGTCTTTGTCGCGCGAGACCCAGTCGGGGAAGACACGCTCGACCTCGTCGGCCATCAGCCCGATCTGCACGCCCGGCAAGCCCTTGTTCGCGAGCACCGCGTCGTCGTTGTACACGAACCGATAGCCCCGCAGCGACAGCAGCCGCTCCAGCGTGCCGGCCATCGGCGTGATGTCGTGCTTCAGGCGCGGATCGCACGACGCGGCCCACGAGCCGCCGCCGGGCTTGAACCCGTTCCCGATGATGGTGAGGTTGCCGGCGCCGGAAATGGAAGCCGTCTGCGTGTACGTGGCCGCGGACCCGTAGCCGAAGCTGATGAACTGCGCGTTGGTCGCGGTGTGGATGCGGAGCGTGTTCGGGGTGATGCCCAGCGCGAAGTTCGGTCCGCCCGGGGCGCCGTTGAGAATCACAAGGTCGTCCTGACGATTGCCGAAGAGGATGGATCCGCTCGTTGCGATCGAGCCGTTGACGTCGAGCGCCTGCGCTGGCGTGATGGTGCCGATACCGACGTTTCCGTTCGGCAGGAAGGTGGCCCGAACCGCACTGACACTGCTGTCGCGGATCAACAGTGCCCCCGCACCTTCCGTGTTGCTGCTGCCTGTCGAGATCAGCGACCAAATTCTCCCGTTCGTGCCGATATTCATCAGGTTGAACCACGTTCCTTCCGGGTTCGACGAATCCACGTCCAGATTCCGGTACAAGGGCCCACCCGACACGTGCAACCTCCCCTGCGGCGAGGTCGTTCCGATGCCCACGTTTGTGCCGCTGTACGCGATCCCGTTCGCCACCGGTGCCCACGGCGTCACGCTCGCGGGCACATCGGTCACACCCGACCACGGGACGGTCTGGGCCGACTGAGCCAGGGTCGCGACCATGGCGGCTGGCACCTGCCCGATCCGCCCCCGCGGCGTGATCGTGCTGTACGCGCCCCCGTCCGCGGGCGTGCGCACCTGCACCTCGAGGTAGCGATCTGGCGCATTGACAAACCACGACGGGTCGGACGGGATCTGCACGCTGAAGACGCCCGCGCTCACCGGCACGTTGGCGATGGCGACCGGAGAGCCGACCGCTTCTCCGCCGCTCTGGCTGTCGTAGACGGTGAAGATGAAGTCGGCGTTGCCGGTGTAGTTCTGACCCGCGTTGGCGAGGCGTCCCTGATACGAGAACGCGCTGCCGTTGCCGCCGGCGCGGATCAGGAATGCGCCACGGAGTGACTCGGTCGAACCACCGACATCGACCAGGTAGGGGAGCGTCGCAAGATTCGCGGCGTCAATCGGCGGACTCGCGGTTCCGCCCAAGTAAGAGACCTTCGCGCCGATCGATGTGTTGGCGTCGCCCGCCAGCGTGTAGGTGGTCGTGGGAATAGCGACACCCACGTAGAAAAAACCGGACACTGAGACCGGCTTGGTGAGCGTGTATGCGGTGAACGCACCGCTGCCGGAGTTCGCGACCTGCACGGATTGCTCGTGCAGCAGCACCGCGGCGCGTGGGTCGCCCGCGCCGGTGGGGTCCTGCCAGATAAAGACCCGGGCCGGGGAGTCGTTCGCCGCGACGTACCAGGGAATCGAGATCGTCGTGATCAAGTCTGCGCCGCCAACCGCGTAGAAACGGTTCATGGCCAAGGTCTCATCGCCTACCCACCAGACCGACGACGGAGGACGAGTGTCCGCCTTGTAGGTGCTCGACGCCGACCGGTCGGTGAACGCCGGAATCTCGTCGGCGGACAGCGCTCTCGCCGCGCCCGTGGGCGACTCTCCAAACGCTGACGCACCGCAGGCCGACATCGTGAACGCAACGAAGGCGTATCGAAGGGACAGACGCATCGCAAGGCCTCGCTTCAGAGAGTGCTGCCGGGGATTCACTGCACGATGATGACGTTGCGAAGGTCGTCACGTCGTGCCCTCATCCGAGACACGAGATCACAGCACTTCGCGGCCAAGGGGTACGATCTGGCATGCCGCTCCGTCTGTATAACACCCTCACCAAACGCGTCGAGGACTTCGCGCCCCGCGACCCGTCCGATATCTCCTTCTACTCCTGCGGCCCCACGGTCTACGACGACGCCCACATCGGGAACTTCCGCTCGTTCCTAGCCGCCGACCTGCTCCGCCGCTGGATCGAGTCGCCGCTGTGCGAGGTCGGAAGCCATCGCGGCCCGCGCCGCGTCACCCATGTCATGAACATCACCGACGTTGGCCACATGACCGACGACGACGATGCCGACGGTGGGGGCGAAGACAAGATGGAAGCCGCGGCCAAGCGGCTGGAAGCGCAAAAGGCCGAAGCCAAGAAGTCCGGCAAGTCCCACACCACCGCCGACCTCGACCCGAGTGATCCGTACCAGATCGCCCGCTTCTACGAAGCCCGCTTCCGCGATGACGCCAAGAAGCTCGGGCTCAAGCTCGCCATCGAAGCCGAGAAGGACCCGACCCTCATGCCCCGCGCCACCGAGAGCGTGCAAGGCATGATCGCGCTCATCGCACGCCTCATCGAGAAGGGCAACGCGTACGCGGTGGGGGAGCCGGGTTCGCGCGTGGTCTACTTCCGCGTGAAGTCCTTCCCCGACTACGGCCGCCTCAGCGGCAACACCCTCGACCGCCTCAAAGAGGGCGAGGGCGGACGCATCAACGCCGAGCATCAGGGCCAGAAAGAACACCCCGCCGACTTTCTGCTCTGGAAAGAAGACTCACGCCACAAGATGAAGTGGGACAGCCCCTGGGGCAGCGGCTACCCCGGCTGGCACATCGAGTGCTCCGTCATGTCCGCGGCGAGGCTCTGCGCGTCTACCGATAGAGCCTCTCGCGTCAGCGAGAGGTCGCATGATGCTTCCGTAAGCGCTTCCGACCTCGGGCTTACGCCCGAGGCTCTACAAGCCCTCACCATCCCCGACGCCTCGCCCATCATCGATCTCCATTCTGGAGGCGAGGACAACATCTTCCCGCACCACGAGTGCGAGATCGCTCAATCCTGCTGCGCCTTCAACCAGCATCCCGCCGGCGCGCCCTACGCCGCCATGTGGTTCCATCCGCGCTTCCTCATGGTCGAGGGCACGAAGATGAGCAAAAGCAAGGGCAACTTCTTCACCGCGCGGGATCTATTCGCCAAGGGCATCGAGCCCGCCGCCTTGCGGTTGGAACTCATCAAGACTCACTACCGCAGCAACGCCAACTTCACGATGCAGGGGCTGACCGACTCGCAGCGCATGATCGATCGCTGGCGGCGCGTGGCGGAAATGGCCAAAGGGCCACATAGCCAAACGGCCAAATTCGATCAGCCCGTGCTGCGCGACTTCGCGCAGTCGCTCCACGACGATCTCAACATCGCCGGCGCGATCGCGGCGGTGAACTCGTGGGTCGGTTCGATCTCGACGCCGACCGCCGAAGACGCGGCGGTCATGCGGCTGCTCGACAGCGTGCTCGGCGTGCTCGATCTCGAGCGTCCGCAGGCCGCTCAGTCCGAGATCGGTATCTTCCTCCCTGGCACCACGCCCGACCCGGTGGTGATCGCCAAGCTCGAAGACCGTCGAGCGGCACGGGCCGCCAAGGACTTCAAGAAGTCCGACCAGATCCGCGACGAGCTCCTCGCTCTGGGCTACGCGATCAAGGACGTCGCCGGGGGCAAGGTCGAAGTCAGCCGCGCGAAGTGAAGAGTTCACCACAGAGGCACAGAGACGCAGAGAAGGCCAAGAGACGGTGGACTGAGGAAGCAGTCGTTTGACGCTTTTTCCAGCCCTTTCTCTCTTCTCTGTGCCTCTGTGTCTCCGTGGTTCATCCGCCTTACGCTCGTCGAGCATGAGCAGCACCTCTTCCGGCCCCTTCGCCGGCATCTCCCGCTTCGAGAAGTTCCTGATCGCGCTCCTGCCGATCGTTGTGCTCGCGTTCGGGGCGCTCACGCTCCAGCGGGCCGCGTTTCTGAAGCGACCGCAGACCGACATCGGCGTCTACCTCCGCGCCGCCTGGGCCGTCACCGCCGGCGAGGACATCAGCCGCGCCACCGACGACAACGGCTGGAGCTACACCTATCCCCAGCTCCTTGCTATTCTGGCCGCCCCGCTCGCCGACGCGCCCATCGACCCGGTGACCAAGCAGCCCGACCCCCGCGGCCTGCACCTCGTTCCGTACGAAGCCTCCGTCGTCATTTGGTATCTGCTCTCGATCGTCACGGTGATCTTCACCGCGAAATGGCTCGCACAATCTGTGCGCGTCTCCAGCGGCGACCCGCGCGTGCATCGCATGGAACCCGGTTCGAGACGCTGGTGGGAAGACATGCTCTGGCCCTCGCTCTTGTGCGTTGTCGCGATCGGCAGCACGCTGGTCCGCGGCCAGACCAACACGCTGCTCGCCATGTGCGTCGCGGGCATGACGCTCTGGACCCTCCGCGGCCGCTCGTTCGGCGCGGGCGTCTGGATCGCCCTCGCCGCGTGTGTGAAAGTCTTCCCCGCGTTCCTGGGCTTCTACGCACTGCTGCGGCGGGATTGGAAGATGGTCGCGGGCTCGATCGTCGGCACCATCATCATGCTGGTTGTGATCCCCAGCGTCGCCATCGGCCCGCAGAAGATGTGGGCCAACAACATCAACTATCTGAATCTGATCGTCTTCGAGAACGCCCGCGAGTACACCGGTGCGAACTCCGACGGGGAGTCCGACCGCCGCAAGATCGCGGAACTGCAGTCCACCCGTGACAACCAATCCCTCCAGGCCGTCTTCCACGGCACGCTCCATCTCCGCGAAGTCCTCGATGCCGACGCCCTTCGCCCCGGCACGCCCGCCAAGATTTTCCACGCCGTCGTCGGGCTCTTCATGATCGCGCTCGCGTCGCTGGCGTGGTGGCGGATGAGCCGCGCCAAGGACTCGCCCGATCCCAGCGTCCGCCGCTTCGCGGGCTACGAGGCGATCCTGTCCATCGGTCTGCTGGCGTCGCTTATGCTGGCGATCAGCCCGATGTGCCACCTGCACTACTTCGTGATCGCGATGCCGCTGGTCGCGGCGTTGCTCGCCATCTGGAAGGACCGCTCGCCAACCGGCTCGCTGACTGCCGCGGGCTGGGCGTTCTTTGGCGTCTACTTCCTGCTCAACCTCATCCCCCGCTTCGGCGAGGGTGGCATGGAGGCCCTCCGAGCGACCCGCTACCTCGGCTTCGCCGCCTACGCCAACCTCATGCTCTTTGGGGCGGGCGTCTGGACCGCGTTCGCGGTCACGAAACCGAGGCTCCCGAACGAGCCCCAAGCGTGAGCATCCTGCCACCTGCCTTGACGAGCCCCGAGCGTCAGCGAGCGGGTCTTTCGTGAGATTCACGGCTCCGAGGAACCCACTCGCTCACGCTCGGGGCTCGTCAAGCCTTGTCCAAGCAAGCCGTCTTGCCAGTCGCCTCCGCCCGGTGAGCGCGGTATACTCTTGGCCCCGGAGATCGTTCCGAGGACCTGATCCGAGCGTGGTTTGGACGTGAGTCCCGGCCTCGTTTCGGGCCGGGAACAGTTCGGGATTGTAGCTCAGCTGGCTAGAGCGCACCCCTGATAAGGGTGAGGTCAGTGGTTCGAGTCCACTCAGTCCCATTGGTTTGTTCGGCCCATTGGTTTGTTTGGGTGGTTTGTTCAGGTGGTTCGTTTCGCTCCGGCGGGGCCTTTCCCCTCTCGCCCCGAAGCGTGTCCCGGTCCTGGTCCCCCTTGCTGATGGTCGCGGGGTGATGAGGGTTGGGGCGGGTAACGCGGCCGGGTTTGGAGTTCTGGCGGTGGCCAGTCTCCTCGAGAGGTGAAACTGTTTCCGTCGTTCGTGTGTCCTCGCGCCCCGGCGCTTCGCCGCGGGAGCGTCTGTCGCCGCTTTCTCCGCGGCGGGTCTGTCCGGGAGCAATGCATGCGCATCGACGTCGTCGGCCGTAACTTCGAGATCACAGAGGCCATCCGCCAGCATGCGGAGAACAAGGCCCAGAAGCTCACCAAGTTCTACGACGGCGTGCAGGCCGTGCGGGTCACGGTCGCCAAGCACGACCACCACCACAAGGGTCCTTTCGATGTCGAACTCGTCATCGACGTCGAGAAGCACGAAGACTTCATCGTTCATGTGAAGCTCGAGGACGTCTACGTCGCGATCGACGAGGCGGTGCAGAAGGGCTCGCGCCAGCTGACGGACTTCAAGGAAAAACTCAAGGACGGCAAGCGGTAGACTGTTCCGAACGTTCGATTTTCCACCGGGGCCTGTGTTCCGGCCTTCGGCAGGAGCTTGTGCCGTGCTCAAGTTCAGCCAACTTGTCGCCCCCGGGGCCATCGTCGCTCAGGTGAAGTCGTCGCAACGCGACGAGGTCATCGCCGAACTGCTCGACAGCGTCGTCGCCAGCGGCACCGTGCCCATGGCCCTGCGCGAGGAATTGCTTCTCCGCGTCATGGAACGCGAGCGCAAGGGCTCCACCGGCTTCGGCCGCGGCGTCGCCGTCCCCCACGTCAAACACAAGGGCGTCACCAAGATGGCCGCGGCCATCGGCCTCTCCCAGCGCGGCATCGATTTCAACGCCCTCGACAAGCAGCCCGTGCATTCGGTCGTCCTGCTCGTCAGTCCGGAGGACAAGCCCGAAGATCATCTGCAGGCGATGGAGGTCATCTTCAAGAACCTCTCGAAGGAGACCTTCCGCCGCATGCTCCGTCAGGCCGCCACGTCCGACGACGTGCGCCAGTTGCTCAACGACGCCGACAACCAGGTCCTGCCCGCCTGATCACGCCGGCGCGACGCCTTCACGGATCATCGCTCACACCATGCCACGGGTCGAGACCACAGTGACGATCACCAACCGCCTCGGGCTCCACGCCCGGCCGGCGATGACGTTCGTCGATCTGGCCTCGACCTTTTCCTGCGAAGTGACCGTCAAGAAGGACGACACCGAAGTCGACGGCAAGTCCATCATGCAGATGATGATGCTCGCCGCCGCTCAGGGCTCGTCGCTGCTCATCGTTTGCAATGGGGATGACGCCGACGACGCGGCGGCGAAGCTCAAGGCGCTCGTCGAAAGCGGATTCGACGAGGAATAGGGCCAGAGCCGCTGGCTCGCAGACTCCCGGCCGGATGGGGCACGATCGCATGTCTGGCAGTTCGGTCAACCCCGCGAGTGCACCGATCGGCGGCGTGCTGACGCGGGTCCTGAATCAGGGCGACGTCGCGGGCCTGCTCTCGATCGCCGAGTGCATTCCGGTCATGCGTGCAGCCTTCGCGGCCCATCACCGAGGCCGGTCGATCCCGCCCGAGATCATGCACTCCAAAGGCGTGGGCGGCGAGTTTCACATCAAGGGCGGCGGCCTGGCGGTTGCGGAGGGTGACCAAGAGCGCCACTACTTCGCACTCAAGGCCAACGCCGGGTTCTTCGGGCGGCCCGAGCGCGGCGTGCCGTCGATTCGGGGCGTCGTACTGCTCTTCGACGCCGCCAGCGGCGACCTGCTCTGCGTCATGGACTCGCGCGATCTCACCGCCGTCCGCACCGCTGCCACCACCGGTCTGGCGGTCGACCTGCTCGCCCGTCCGGACGCCCGCGTTGCCACGCTTTGCGGCACGGGGACGCAGGCCCGGGCCCATCTGCAGGCGTTGCGGGTCGCGCGACCGTCGCTGACAACGGTTCACGTCTGGTCACGCACCCGCGCTCACGCCGAGGCGTTCTGTGCCGCGCACGCGGCGCCGTCGGGAATGGACCTGCGGCCAGCGTCCGAATTGGGGGTGGCGACGCTCGCGAGCGACGTCATCGTGACCTGCACCCCGGCTCGCGCGGCATTCCTGCGACGCGAGCATGTCCGGCCCGGGTGTTGCATCGCCGCGGTCGGCGCCGACAGCCCGGACAAGCAGGAAGTCGATGCGAAGCTGACGGCCGCGAGTCGGGTGGTGGTGGATATCGTGAGCCAGTGCGCCGCCGTGGGCGAACTGCACCACGCGCTCGCCGCCGGACTGATGCGTCCGGAGCAGGTGTGGTCCGATCTCGGCGTGCTCGCCGCTGCCGAGGGGCGGCCGGCGTGGGACCGTGAGGCGATCACGCTCTACGACGCGACGGGCACGGCGCTGCAGGACGCGGCGGCAGCGGCTCTGGTGCTTCGCAAGGCCGACGTCGCCGGCGTCGGAACGGTGACCAACTTCCTCGCGCAAGCACCACAGTCACAGTCGATTGGCTTGAACGCGCCGCAGGAGCACGCATGAATCTCCCGAGTCTCGACGACGTCCGGGCCGCCGCGGCCCGCATTCGGCCGTACGCGAATCGCACCCCGGTGTTGACCTGCGCAAGCCTGGACGACCGGGTCGGATGCCGCGTGTTCATGAAGTGCGAGAACATGCAGAAGGTCGGCGCGTTCAAGTTCCGCGGGGCGTGCAATGCGGTCTTCTCACTGAGCGACGACGAGGCCCGGCGCGGCGTGGTGTGCCATTCCTCCGGCAATCACGCCCAGGCCCTGGCGCTCGCGGCTCGCCTTCGCGGGATCGACGCCCACATCGTCATGCCCGACAACGCTCCGGCGGTCAAGAAAGCCGCGGTCGCTGGCTATGGCGGGCGGATCACCTATTGCAAGCCGACGCTCGAAGCCCGCGAAGAGACCCAGCGAGCCATCATCGCCCGCACCGGCGCCACCGAGATTCATCCCTTTAACAGCCCCCGCATCATCGCCGGGCAGGGCACCGCGACCCTCGAACTGATCGAAGATCTGCCCGATCTCGACGCGGTCATCGCGCCCGTCGGCGGGGGCGGGTTGCTCAGCGGCACGGCGACCGCGGCCAAGGGCCTTCGTCCTTCCATCCGCGTCCTCGGCGCCGAGCCCGCCGCGGCCGACGACGCCGCCCGATCCATCGCCGCCGGCCACATCATCCCGTCGCACGATCCCCGCACCATCGCCGACGGCCTCCTCACATCGCTCGGCGAGATCACCTTCGCGGTCATCCGCGAACGCGTCGAGCGGATCGTGACGGTCCGCGAAGAGACGATCGTCGAAGCGATGCGGTTCGTCTGGGAACGGGCCAAGATCGTGATCGAGCCCTCGGCCGCCGTCGGTTTCGCAGTGCTCTTCGAAGCGGCGGCCAAGGGCGACCACGACCTCCGCGGCAAGCGCGTGGGGATCATCGTCTGCGGCGGAAACGTCGACCTTGATCGGCTGCCTTGGCAGGCCTGATCTTCAGGCCGAAGCCGCAGCCCACATTCACGGGGCCAACTCGCAGGTCATCAGCCGAACAGTCGCCCGCTCTTCATCCGCTCGCCCGGATCCGCTCCTCGATCGCCCGCAGTTGCCCGACGAAGTCGTCGTCGGTCTCGCGGCGCTGGTCGATCGCCTTCACCGCGTGCATCACCGTGGTGTGGTCGCGTCCACCGAAATAGCCGCCGATCTCTTCCAGAGAGAGCTTGGTCATCCGCCGGGCCAGGAACATGCACACCTGCCGCGGGATCGTCACGCTCCGCGGGCGGCGCTTGCTCTGCAGGTCCGACAGGCGGATGCGGTAGTAGTCCGTCACCGCGGTGATGATCTGCTGGATGCTCGGCTCGGGCGGCATCTCGTCGTTCAGGTCGCCCAAGGCGCTCTTCACGAGGGCCAGATCGATCGGCTTGTTCTCGACGCTCGCCACGATCTGCACCCGCGTGATCGCGCCCTCGAGCTCACGGATGTTGCTGTCGATCCGGGCCGCGATGAAGCAGGCGCAGTCGTCGGGGAATTCCAACCCACGCACTTTCGCCTTGGTCTTCAGGATCGCCACCCGCGTCTCATAGCACGGCGGGTCGATCTTCGCGACCAGGCCCCACTTGAAGCGGCTCACCAGCCGGTCCTCAAGGTCCGGGATCTCCTCCGGTGCCGCATCCGACGAGAGCAGGATCTGCTTGCCCGCCTGATACAGGTTGTTGAACGTGTGGAAGAACTCTTCCTGCGTCCGGTCGCGCTTGGCGAGGAAGTGGATGTCGTCGACGACAAGCACATCGATGTCGCGGTAGCGGTGGCGGAACTCGCTCATCTGCCCGCTCTGCACCGACTCCATGAACTGCGTCATGAAGCCCTCGCACGAGGTGTAGTACACCCGCGCGTGCGGCGTGCGCTCCAGGATGCGCAAGCACGCCGCCTGCAGCAGGTGCGTCTTGCCCAAGCCAACCCCGCCGTGGATGAACAGCGGGTTGTACTGGCGTCCCTGACTCTCGCCGACGGCGACCGCGGCCGCGTGCGCGAGACGGTTGCCGGGTCCCACGACGAAGTTCCCGAAGTCATAGTCGGGATTGATCGCCAATCCCTCGTCCGCCCGCCGCCGATGCTCGGTGACGCGGCTGGGGGCGGCGGGCGCTGGCGGTGTGGGGATCGGCTTCACTTCCACTCGCGCGATCGACTCGGTCATCTCGCGGGGCGGTTCGCGCAGCGGAGACTCGATGATCGGCGCAGGCTCCGCCGGGGTCTCGACCACCGGCGTCAGATCGGTGATCACGGTCTGGTCCGACGGTCCAAAGACGGGCGCGTCACCCCAATCATCCTCGGGACCGACGAATCGGATCGACAAAAGGCGGCCCGAGACCGTGCGCAACGCGTCGTTGAACGCCTCGGCACAGGTACGCTTCAGATAGTCACGATGAATCGCAGACTGCGCCCGGAGGTTCAGCGTGCCGCCGGCGACCCCGAGGGCTTCGAGTTCCTCAAACCACTGGCGGCAGATGGCCGGGTGGGCGCGGCGCAGGTGCGAGAGCATGTCAATCCACAACTGGCGATCCGGACTGACGCCCGGTCGGCGCGGCGTCGGACGGCGCGAAGGAGCGGGATCGCCGCGCCTCGCGCCCGTGTCACTCGTCGCATCGTGTCCTGTGGTGCTCGACCTGTTCACGCCGCCTCGCAGTCTCGTTGATCGAACCGCCGCCCCCGCCCGCGCCGTTCGTGGCTCGCGCGTGATGCACGAGCGGGGGCAAACGTAACGTGTTCGCGCGGACCTGTCAAATCACCCGCAAGCGTTCGCCCGGCGATGGAACCCCGACACCTGTGTAACAACATGAACAGACGCCGAGCGCGGCCTCGCGGCGCGTCGGAGAGACTCTTCCGTGATTCAAAGAAATCTGGCAGCGCTTTCCGTCACACCGCTCGCGTGAGTTCCCGCGTTCGACCGTTTCTCCGGATGACGCACCCAAGCGTGCAGTTCCCCGCCTCGCGCCTCGGAGCCCCGGTCGCTATATCTCGTGCATCATGCCCGCGCGCTTACAGTCCCTTGTGTTCCGCCGCGTTGTGCAGGTCGCCTTCCGTCAAGTCACCACGCCAGCGGCGAGCATCGTCTTCGCTCTCATCCTCGCCGCGTCGGTCTGGCGCGTCCCCAGCGCCGATGTTTCCACCGCGTCGATCTGGGGTGCCAGCCTCCCCGGCTGGAAGGTCGGCACCGCACGCCGACTCGGAACTATTTCGCTCTACGTGATCAAGCAGGGCGACCACATGCGGGTTGAGGACCTCGACGCCAGCACCGACGCCCTCCTCGCCGCGCTCCGGCGAGACCCCGACGAGATCATCAGCGTCCGCATCTCCTACCAGCGCGTCGCCCGCGGGTGGCTCGACGTCGTTCGCTTCGATGACCTCTACGAGCTCGATTTCCGGCCCGTCGGCCGGCGCGATCCAACCGAGTCTGAGATCGCCGCCGCACGCGTCGCCGTGCTCGGCTGGCTCGATTCGCACGATCAGGGGAACAAGCCCCGTGTCGCCGCGGCGCTTCGCGATCCGGTTAGCGCCGGACGCGAGTGGAATCCCCTCGGAGTAGCAAACACTGCGGTCATGGCAGTCTCCGCCGGGCTGCTCGCGATCTCGTTCGCCTGGGTGCCGCGAATCGCACGGGAGCGGCGGGCGCGGCTCCGCGCCGCGGCCATCGCCGCCGGGCTGTGTCCGGGCTGCCGCTACTCCATGGGGACACTCGCCCGGTGCCCCGAGTGCGGCGAGATCGTTCGTTCGGCATGAGCCGACGCCGCCTCCGCCCGATCGCCCCAACGATGCCGCGATGTCCGTGCTCGAACAGGCTCGACAACTTCTCGCCCGCGGCCAATGGGCCGCCGCTCGCCCGTTGCTCGAGCGGGCGGTTCGCGCATCGCCCAAGGACCCGGACGCCGCATTCCTGCTCGCCCGCACGCTGCAGATGCTGCAAGACCGCGAGCCCGCCGCGTATCACGCCCGGCGCTGCGTCGATCTCCGTCCGACGGATGCCAACATCCGCATCGCCGCCGCAGAGCTGCTTCAGGCAGTCGGCAAGCCCAGCGACGCGGAGCGTCTCTTCCGCGATGGAATCACGAAGTTTCCCGCGGTCGCATCCATGCACAGCGGCCTGATCAACGCCCTTCGTGGGCAGGGGCGCGTCGGCGAGGCGGGCGATGCCGCCCTTGCGGCCACCGCAGCATTCGAGCGCGATGCGCTGCTCGCCGTCATCGGTGCCGGTGCGTTGGGCGAGAGTTTGCGGACCCGCGAAGCCGCGGCGCTCGTCCGACGCGCCCTGTCGCTCGCCCCCAGAGATCACCGCATCCTCCGTGCCGCCGCCACGATGCTGCTGTACAGCGACGACGCTACCGACGCCGAGCTCGCGGCCGTGCACGTCGCGCTTGGTGAGGCCTTTGCCGCCGCGCACCCCGCCCAGCCGCTCGTGCCCGCGCCGCGTGATCCGACCAAGCCGCTCCGGATCGGGTTGGTCTCTCCCGATCTGCGCGACCACGCCGTTGCCAGGTTCCTGGAGTCGTGGATCGGCAAGCACGATCACGCCCGCGTGACGATCATCGGCATTCCCACGCTCGGCCCGGCCGATGAGACCACCGCCCGAATCAAAGACCGATGCGATGGCTGGCTGGATATCGCCACGCTCGCCGACGATGCCGCTGTCGCTGCGATCCGCTCCGCACATCTCGATGTCGCCATCGACCTCGGTGGATGGCACGTTACCGCGCGCCCGAGCCTCTTCGCTCGCCGCCTCGCCCCGCGCCAACTCAATTGGATCGGGTACGCGCACGCACTCGGTCTGCCGACGGTCGACGCCCGTCTTGCCGACGGCGTCACCGACCCAGGGTCCGTGCAGGCCAGCGGTTTCAGCCCGCTCGGTGGAGTTTCCATCGCCGCGGCACGCGTTGAGCCGACGCTTGCGCTCGACGCATGCTTCCTCTGCTTCGCCCCCGATCCGCGCACGCCGGAGATCGCGACCGGCGCCACCGCCGAAGACGCCGCAACGATCCGCCTCGCGAGCTTCAACTCGCAGCAGAAGATCACGCCAACGACGCTCGATTTGTGGTGTCGCGTGCTGACGGAAGTTCCGCAGTCTCGGCTTGTTCTCAAGGCTCGCGCGCTTGCGGACCCGGTTACACGTCGCGTGCTCGAGGCGCAGGTGCAGGCGCGTGGCATTGATCCCACGCGACTCGAGGTCCTTCCCCATGTCAGCGGCTATCGAGAGCACCTCGCGTGCTACGACACGTGCGATATCGCGCTCGACTCCACGCCCTATGCCGGGACGACCACCACCTGCGAGGCGATGCTGATGGGGCTGCCCGTCGTCACGCTCGCCGGCGGCCGACACGCGGCCCGCGTCGGTGCGTCGCTGCTGTCCGCGTCCGGGCAGGGCCAGAACATCGCCGCCGACGCGGATGCATTCGCGTTCCGCGCACGAACGCTCGTGGCTGAGATCGCCTCCCGATCCGCCGCCCAGCGCTCCGCCGCAAAGAACGATCTGCGGCGTGCCTTTGCCGCGTCGACACTCTGCGACGGCGCCGCGTTTGCAGATCGGCTGACCGCCGCCCTCGTCGCGATCGCGAACGCATAAACGCCGGATAACCGTGGCATCGTCGTGCCCCGGGCACTCTCACACGCGTCCATGAACGGTTATCCGCACGCCTTCGGATGCTTCTCGACGCCTCCCGGCCGACCGCGTTGGTGTTCTGCGTCCCGCGTGGTACCTTTGTTCGGGCGTGTCTGCACGCCGGAGGGAATGAGGTGTCGTTGACCTCGCGTCTCTTGATTGCCTCGGTCGTACCGGCGATGCTCGTCGCCGATGTCGCTTGCGCGGGATTGACCTATTCCAACGACCAGCGATTTGTTCGCGCCCAGACATCCCTCGGCGGGAATCAGATCAAGCTGCCCCTGCCGTTGCTCGCGCCGTTCAGTCAGACCGCCATCGCCGACTCCGCCGCACTCTCTGGAACTTGTCACGGCGAGGCGTCGCAGAACTCGACCTTGAGCGCCTCAGGCATCGCCGCCAGCGGCAGCGGGACACCCACCGCAGGCGTCACCGAGGGCAGCGCGTTGGTCTTTGGCGCGACCGGCTCGTCCGTCTTCAAGGTCTCCTTCACGTCCGACACCGACGGCATCCTCGATGTCCAGGGCCAGTTCGCAGGCTCCGGCCAGGGCAACTTCAGCACCGCGTTCGTGCTGGAGCTCTCCGCCGAGTCGATGCCGCTGTTTTCAAGCACCACCGGCGGCTCGTTTGATGTCTCCAGCCTGATCTTCGCCGGGGTGACCTACACCCTCGAAGTCTCAGCGACTGGCAGCGCCTTCGCGTTCTTCATCATCAACCCCGTCGCAGCCAGCGCCAACGCTTCCTTCACGTTTACGGCGACGCCCCGAGCCGCGACGTGCGCCGGCGATCTCAACGCCGATGGATTCGTCGATGATGTCGACTTCACCATCTTCGCCGCCGCGTACAACCTGCTGGATTGTGCGGATCCGGTGATGACCCCGGGCTGCCCCGCCGATCTCAACGCCGACGGCGTGGTGGACGACATCGACTTCACGCTCTTTGCCCCGGCGTACGACGCCCTGCTCTGCGAGTAGCCACGCGAACGCAGAGCGGTGCCGGGCTCGGAGGGCCCATCTTCCCACCGCGACGGCCCGGAACGAAAAACCCCGAGGCATGGAGCCTCGGGGTTCGTATGTGTGTGTGGATGTGGATCACTTGTCCGCGGGCTTCTGATCGCCGGCCGGAGCCGCTCCCGACGCGTCGGGCTTGGCCTCGCCCGCCGGGGCGTTCTTCTTCTCCGCGGCTTCCTTCAGCGCGGTCTCGATCGCCTCGCCGATCTCCTTCGCGGTCGTGTCCTTCAGGTAGTTCATGACCATCTTCACGTTCCCGCCGTCGGCGCCCATCACCAGCACCGACGGAACGCTCTGCACGTCAACCTTCTCTGCGAAGGTGTCGGCCTCGAGCAGCACCGGGATCGTCACGTTGTTTTCCTTCACGTACGCGTTGATGCCCTCGGCATCCTTCTCGCGCACCGCGGCCAGGTAGAACTTCACGCCCTTGTCCTTGTACTGCTCCGCGAGCTGCATCAGCTCCGCGTGCGAGCGCTTGGACGGGTTCGACCACGTGCCCCAGAACTGAATCACCGCCACGCTGCCGGCGAGCGACTGCTTGCTCACCTTCGTGCCGTCGGGCTGCGTGAGGTCAAAGTCCGGAACCGCCATCTTGGTCAGCTGCACCGGACGATTCACCACCGGCTCGGTCTTGTCGACGGCGTAGCCCTCAGGGGTCTTCACCTCGATCGCGGCCCGGTCCAGGCTCTCGTCGAGCTTGAGGTTCGTGATCTCCAGCGTCACGCTCGCGTTGATCAGCTTGCTGTCGATGATGTTGTCGATCCGGCGCGGGATCGAGTCGCTCTTGGCGATCCAGATCTTCTTTCGGTTGCCCTGACCCTCCAGCGAGGTGCCGGCGATCACCACGTCGCACGCCACGCCGCCGATGTCTTCCTGGCCCACGATCTTCATCACCGACTGCCCGAGCTCTTCGCCCAGCGGACGGTCGCCGGTCAGCACCGGCATGCGCAGACCGTTGATCATCTGCAGCGACTTGAGTTGGCGGGCCTGACCGAACGGACGGGTGTACACGGTCTTGGCCTGGTTGTCGACCCACGTGATGGCCTGGCGCTCCCAGAAGACATCGAACTCGGTGGGCACCGTTTCCTTCGCGACCATGCCGTTGCCGACCATACGAATCAACCACTGGCCGGTGTCGTTGCGGATCATCTGCATCTTGGCCTTGACGTTCTTCGGGCTGCGGTCGCCGCCCATCAGCCCGATCTGCGGGGCCGAAAGGTCAAACTGCAGCGTCTTGGCCTTCATGATCGCGTCGCGCGACTTCTCGAGCAGAGCCTTCGCGTCGGCGTCCTGCATGCCCTTGCCGATCTCCGGCTGGGCGCCATTGCCTTGCAGCTCACCGGCGGGACCGGCCGGCCGGGCGTCGATCTTGGCGCGATCCTGGTCGTTGGCCTCCTGCGCGTAGCAGGTGCCGGCGACGAGAACGAGAGAAACAACGGCGGAGACGCGAAGGAGCGATTTCATAGCGACCAGACTCCAATGGTTCAGGCTTGTATCGACGCGTACGTGAAGACGTGCCTCAGGACAGGGACCGCGACGAGTGCGACGCCGCGGGTTCGATTGTTCGCCAACGACCGACCGACATCATCGGCGTCTCTGGCGGGAAACTTCGGCAATGTTCGGACCACGGTCGGGTGTTCCCGATCATGGACCCGTTTCCGGGTCCTCATCAGACGGTCGATTCCGGGTTGAGCATCGCCGCAAGTGCCTGTCCCGGCTCGGGTTGGCGCATCAGGTGCTCGCCCACGAGCACGATCCGGATGCCCTGTTCCCTTAAGCGCGCCAGGTCCCGATTGGTTCGGATCCCCGACTCGCTGACCAATATGGATCGGTCGTCGGTCAGATCCGCCAGCCGCAGCGTGTGGTTGATGTCCACCGTCATCGTCGCCAGATCCCGGTTGTTGATCCCCAAAAGCGAGTAGGACCGGTGCGGAAAGCCCACGTGCGGCCTTACCCGCAGCAGGCTCTCCATGTCGTGCACCTCCAGCAGCACCGTCAACTGCAACTGCTGGGCGAGGATCATCAGATCCAGCATCTCCCCCTCGTGCAGGCACTCGGCGATGAGCAGCACCGCGTCCGCCCCCGCCGCCCGCGCTTCCCACAACTGGTACGGATCGACGATGAAATCCTTCCGTAAGACCGGCAGCGGCACCGCGTCCTTAATCCGCCGGATGAACGACAGATCGCCCCCGAAGTACTTGGAATCCGTCAAACACGAGATCGCGGCGGCCCCGGCGGCGTGATACTTTTTCGCGATGTCCTCCGGGCGGAAGGAATCGCCGTCGTACTCCGGCCGGATCAGGCCCGCGCTCGGGCTGCGCCGTTTGACCTCCGCGATCACCGACACATCCAGCGCGTTCCGCTGCTGGTGCGTCACCGCCGCGAAGAAATTCCTGGGCGGCTCCTCCTGCGCAACCAACAACTCCAGCTCGCTCAGCGGCAGCTTTGCCTTGGCGGCCTCCACCTCCCGCCGCGTGTTCTCGACAATCTCCGCCAGCACGCCGCTCGCCACGCCGACCTCCGGGAACGCTCTCTCTCGTCTAAACACCTCTATCGCCCTCATTGTTGCCCTGCTTGTGTGCGTTCCGACGGTTTGTGCGGGAGGCATTCACCACGGAGACACAGAGGCACAGAGAGGAAGTTGGGGGCAAGGCAGAGAGACCGACCAGAGCGGCAATCAGGTTCGGGTGCCACTGCTTGCCTGCTCGGAGCCAAGCAGTGCGAACGCTCACGTCCTCGCCACCACCACCAATCCACACTCGCCGTCCCTTCTCTCCACCCCGCCTTCTTTCCTCTCTGTGCCTCTGTGCCTCCGTGGTTCATTCCCCCTCCTCGCCCAACAACTCCCCAAGCCCAAGACCGAAGCCCCGCCCGTCCAGGAGCCCAGCACCAAGCCCCCCCGCATCTCCTCGCAGCAGTGGAAGTGGCTGCAAATCTCCCTCGGCGTGCTGATGCTCGCCATCCTCTGGTTTGGCAATGTCATCAAGCCCTCCGCGCTTGGCGGTGGCAAAGGTGGCGGAGGTGGTGGGGGGGGCAGCCAGCCTTGGTGGGCCATGCTCTTCGCCGCGCTCGTGATCTACTTCGCCATGGCCCTCGGTGCCCAGGCCATGACGCTGCAGGTCCAGAACCAGGCCTGGCCGTTCCTTGAGAAAGTCGCCACCGACTCCACCAAGGGCAAAGCCTTCATCCTGCTCGCCAACTTCGGTGCCGGCCTGCTCGCCGGCGGCGCGATGCTCGCCCTCGCCCTCGGCGGGCTCAAGCGGCCCACCGCCTCCCAGCTCGGTCTCGGCGTGCTCGCCATCCTCGTCCTCTTCCCCATCGTCAACGCGACCGGCCTCGTCTCCGCCGACGTCTACCAACTCATCAAGAACGAGCCGCCGCCCCGCATCTCGCATACCACGCTGCAGACCCTCACCTCCAACCGCACCGACACCTGGGCCTGGGTCCAGATCGGCTGCGCGGTGCTGCTCGCCCCGATCGTGGAAGAGATCATCTACCGCTACTTCCTGCAGAACGCCCTCGCCGGTGCGCTCGGCCGCGCGTGGCTCGCGATCGTGATCGGTGCCGCGCTTTTCGCCGCCGCCCATGTCGGGGCTGTCCCGCTGCAGGCGCTACCCATGCTCTTCGTGCTCGGCCTGGGCCTGGGCGTCGCCGTCCAACGCACCGGCTCGCTCGCGGTGCCGATCGTGATGCACATGGTGTTCAACGCGGCGAATGTGGCGCTCGCGGTGTGGGGCTGATAGCGGCCGATGCCTACGGCCCGGGAACCCCGGCCCCTTTCTGACCGAACAGTTCTCCGTCGCGGGAACGATTACAACGACGAGAAGGGAGTCCGGATGCCACGCCGCGGATTCACTCTCATGGAACTGCTGGTGGTGATCGCCATCATCGCGATCCTGCTCTCTCTCTCGCTCGTCGCCCTCCGCTCCGTCCTCGCCTCGGTCGACAACACCCGCTGCCTCAACAACCTGCGGCAGTTGATGCAAGGAGTCAATCTGCTCAAGAACGCCGAGGGCGGCTTGCTGCCCTTCGCCTCGTACGCGCCGATCGAGCCCGATGGCCCGGCCAAGTCCTGGCAGGCGCTGCACGCCAGGTGGAGCGAGGCGATCGGCACACCCTCGCCTCGCATCCGCGAGGGCGTCATCGCCAAGAACAACTGGAAGGTCTACGACACCCAGGCCCCGTGGCGCTGCCCGCTCGATAAGCCCGGCGCGGTGCCGAGATCCAATATCCGCGGCGACTCGGGCGTGCCCGACTCAAACTACTCCTACGCCGCCCTTACGCTCACGAGTTACGAATACTGGGCCGCGGGGCAGATGGCGGCCTTCATCGGCCGCGGCTGGGACGAGGCCACAACCCGCCGCGTCGTCGGACTCGCCTACGAAGAAGAACCCAACGCGGCCGTCCTCGACGAGGCGTACCAGTACCATGACATCGGGCGACCGACCCGCTATGGCAACGTCGGATTCATCGACGGCGGTGCCGGCAAGCCGCGGATGAGCGAGCAGCAACGAAACGAGTTCTGGGCGCGCATCGCGAAGAAGTACGCGAAGCCCAACTAGAGAAAGCGCGAACGGTGCCAGCTTCGCCGTTTGCGAAGCACGCGATGGGATTGCGGGCACCTGTCCGCAACAACCATTCGAGCATCCTTCCACTCCAAACCCAGGTCTCCAGCCTCAAACCTCACTCCGCACCGGCGGAAACAAGCACCGATCCGGCCCCACATACTGCATCGCCACCAGCGTCTGATCGTCCGCACGCGTCCGCGACTGGGTGTGTGCAAACAGCGAGCGGTGGATCGACTCCACGATGTCGTCGGGGCGGCCTGCCGTCGTGCGAATCGCTTCGTCCAGCTTCTCCACCCCGAACATCTGCCGCTGGCCGTCGCCGCTGAACGCCTCGGTGATCCCATCCGTGTAGAGCACAATCGCGTCGCCCGGCGAGAGCTGCACGTCCTCGCTCCACACGTCCATGTCGTCGCTGATGCCAAGCGGCAGCGTCGCCGCGTCTTCGATCCCGCGGATCGAGCCCGTCGCCGCCGTGTACAGCCGAGGCGGGTTGTGCCCCGCCGACGCGTAGTTCAGCCGCGCCTTCGCCGGGTCGTACACCCCAAAGAACGCCGTGACAAAGTTCCCCTCCAGCCGCGAGCCCAGCAAGCGCTGATTCACAAACCGCAGCACGCTCGACGCGCTCCCGTCGCCGCCGCTGTAGCAGTGCAGGATCGCCCGCATCATCGCCATGATCGTCGCCGCACCAGCGCCGTGGCCAGACACATCTGCGACGAGCACACCCAAACGCCCGTCGGGCATGGGCAGGAAGTCGTAGTAGTCGCCGCCCGCCTGATCGCTCGTCAGGTAACTCGTCGCGATCGCCAATCCCGGCACCTGCGGCAACTTCTCCGGCAACAGCGACTGCTGCACCCGGGCGACTTCTTCAAACTGCGCATTCAAGGCCTTGTTCAGCCGCTCCACTTCCTTGATCGCCACCAGGTTCCGCGTCATCGCGCCGATCAGGTTGGCGAGCAGCATCGCGTCTTCGAGCGATTGCTCGGTGTGCGCGTCTGGGTCGCGGCGCAATTGGATCGACCAGTTCAGCGGCTTGCCGTTGTCGAGCAGCGGGATGGCGAGGGCCGAGCGGAACTCCCGGAGCTCGTTGCCCAGCACCGGGTCGTTGGACAGGTCCAAGTCCTTTAGGATCTTGGGCGTCCCGTTGGCGATTGCGGCGCCCAGCACCCCGTCGCGGTACGCCGGCAATTGCTGGAACGTCTTCCACGGATCGGCGTTCACGTTCGCGGGCAGCGTGCCGTCGTTGCGCTCCGCCGCGGCCTGCATCTCCTTCACGTCGTACCGCCGCGTGATCTTGTACTGCCCCTCCGGCAGATTCCGCGTCGACAGCGAGATGAAGTACTCGATGGGCCGGATCTTCCACATCCGCGGCCCGAACACCTTGAACACATCCGTCGGCTCGCGAGCACGGCTCGCCTCGACGAGCAGCTCCTCGATGACCTTGATGCGGGGATTGTCGGAAAGATCAAGAACGCGCACGGGCGGAGTGTATCGGGGGATGGCATTCACCACGGAGGCACAGAGACACAGAGAAAGACAAAGACCTGCCTTCGATGCAGCAACGCGGCATTGGTTTCTGGTCTGAAACCCAAGGCCTCGCTCTGTGTCTCTGTGCCTCTGTGGTGAAATCGAATGTCGCGCCCCAGCAGTCGCCGCGGCGTCGCCATACCCCATAAGCACGCCGACCCGGCCGATTCCCACCGACTCCCGCCACGAACCAAAATCCTCCCGCTCGCGAACCACTAATGTTCCCGGTGCCGCACCACGATCCCGCCTCAATCTCCTGGCCTCTGGGCCGCCGCCTTAACTGGGTCGGCGCCTTCCGCCGCCTTGTCGCCACGCGTCAGGACGACCTGATCGAAGCGATGCACGCCGACATCGCCAAGCCGCGCTTCGAGGGCCTCGTCGGCGACGTCGCCCCGCTGCTCGCCGCCTGCGCCTGGGTCGAGAAGCACGGCGCCCGCCTCCTGAAGCCCCGTCGCCTCCCCGGCGGCGGCGTGCTCTCCACCGCCACCCGCGGCATCGTCACCCGCGCGCCCCTCGGCCGCGTCGCCATCATCGCCACCTGGAACTACCCCGTCCAACTCCTCGGCATCGAGCTCGTCCAAGCCATCGCCGCCGGCAACCGCGTCACCGTCAAGCCCTCCGAGAACTCGCCCCGCTCGCAGACCCTGCTCCTCGACCTCGCGCTCGAAGCCGGCCGCCAGACCCAGATGCCCGAAGGCTGGCTGGTCCGCACCGACGCCAGCCGCGAGGCCGGCGCGTCACTCCTCCGCGACAACGCCTTCGACCACGTCGTCTTCACCGGCAGCACCAATGTCGGCCGCGCCATCGCCGAAACGCTCGCTCCCCGCCTCACCTCCAGCACGCTCGAACTCTCCGGCCGCGACAGCGCGTTCGTCCTGGGCGACGCCGACCCCGAGCTCGCCGCCGACGCGCTCTGGAACGGCATCACTATGAACGCCGGCCAGACCTGCATGGCCCCACGCCGCGCTCTCGTTGACGAACAGATCTACGCCGAGTTCGTGCGCCGCTTGATGGCCCGCGCCGGCGCCGCTCGACCGCTGCCGCTCGTCCACGAACGCGCCGCCAACGAGATCCACGCCCTCGCGATCCAGGCCCACGCCGACGGCTGCCGCTCCCTCAGCGGCGTCGTCGAGCCCCCCGTCGCCGACAGCCGCGGCGTTCGCCGCCTCATCCGCCCCATGGTCTTCGCGGATTGCCCGCGCCACGCCACGCTCATCGAAGGCCGCCACTTTGGCCCGCTGCTCGCCGTCGTCCGCGTGGCCAACCTCGAAGACGCACTCACGCTCCACGACAGCGTCGATCAGGTGCTCGCCACGTCCGTCTTCACCAAAGACCCCTCCCGCGTCGACGCCTTCCGTGAACGCCTCCGCTCCACCATCGTCACGGTCAACGACTGCCTGACCCCAACCGCCCATGCCTCCGTCGGCCTCAGCGGCCACGGCGCCTCCGGCTGGGGCGTCACCAAGGGCGAAGAAGGCCTGCTCGCCATGACCCGCCCGATGTACACGACCACGACCTCGCCGCTGCTCCGCTTCTCGATGTCCACCGTGACGCCCGCCATCGAGCAAGGCATGGCCAAGTTTGTCCGCTGGTGGTTCGGCGGCAAGGCCCCGGGCCAGCAGCCGCGCCGAGAGACAGCCTCGAGCGTCGCAGTCGCGACGCCGAACGAACGTCGGGCGCGGCAGGCCGATCCGGCTTCCTCCCATACCGGCAACGCTTGACGCTGATCGGTTCCGGGCCAGCTGGACATGGGCGCGCCGCCGCCGGCCCCATTGCCAAAGAAAAACACCGAGGCAAGAGCCTCGGTGTTCGCAAGCAGCAGGATGTGTGCTCAGGTCCTAGGCGGGGCGGATCTCGATGAAGTTGCTGACCGACGCGATGTCGGGGGCGACATCGAGGGTGTAGGTCATCTTCCACTCGGCGCCCTTGGCAACGCGAACGACCTTGGCCGGGGTCTCGCGGCTGACCCACTGGCGATTGCCGCGGTTGTAAATCGTGATGCGCTGACGACGCTTGGTCTGAGCGCGGCCGAGGGCCCGACGGTTGTCGGGATCGCGACGCATCAGGCGCTCGATGGTCGAAATCTTGCCCGTCGCGCGGGGGACGGCGTTGACAGTGCAGATGACGTTCTGGCCGGGCTTGAGGCTGCTCATAGATCGATCCTTGCAAACTTCCGGCAGAGCCGGACCCCACCAACGGGTCGAGATGATAGGCGGGAACCTGAAGCGTTTCGAGTGCCCGCGCTCGGGGTGCCACGGCTTGGCCGCCCTGGGTCAAGCCGTGCCCCGGTTGCAAGCGTCTGTCCGTGCACGGGTTGGCCAAATCCCGCCAAACCTTGGCACCCAATCGAGACGGGCCGTGGTTCTTCCTCAAACCGCAACCCTCCAACCTCTTCACCTCCTGTCCTCTCCCCCTAGACTTCCCTTCCTTTAGCGAGCACCCGATGTCCAACGAGAATCCCGGCCAGAACCCGACCGCCCCGCAGCTGCCGCCCTTCCACCCCGAGTGGGCCCACCACGCGAAGCCCAAGATCCGCGCCCTCCGTGGGTTCGCGGCCCAGATCGGCAACCAGCAGGCGATGGGCCTCGCCGACGCCAAGCAAGTCACCGAACGCATCGTCGTCGCCGCACCGGCCATGCAGCTCGTCCTGCCCTTGATGAACGGCGAGCGCACCGTCGATCAGATCTGCGCCGAAGTCGGTCGTGGTTTGAACACGGAGATCCTGGGCCAGTTCATCGCTCAGCTCGACGACGCCGGATTGCTCTTCGGACCGCGGTTTGACGCCATCATCAAGCAGATGCACGCCGACTTTGACTCGGCTCCGGTGCTGCCGCCGGCGACGACGGCGAACTTCGTCGATTCGCTGGTGATGCAGGAAGTGGCCCGCGAATTGAACTTCCCCGAGACTCCGCCGGCCGATCAGGCGGAACTGCAGAAGCTGCAGCGTCAGGTGCAGGAGAAGGCCGCGTCGCTTCCCGACAGCCGCAAGGACGAGATCGGCGCCACCAAGCTCCGCGAACTCATGGAAGCGTGGATCGCGAAGGCGCTTGAGAACGTCGAGAAGCCCAGCTTCGACAGCCTGCCCAAGGCCGTCATCGCGCCGCATATCGACTACGGCCGCGGCTGGATCAACTACGCCAGCGTCTGGGGCCGCCTGCGCGTCGTTGATCGCCCCGACCGCATCGTCATTCTCGGCACCAATCACTTCGGCGACGCCACCGGCGTCTGCGGCTGCGACAAGGGCTACCGCACCGTGCTCGGCACCTGCGAGCTCGATGATCGCCTCGTGCAGACCCTCAAGTCCAAGCTCGGCGCCCAGAACGCCGACCTGCTCTTCCAGCACCGCTTCGACCACGAGCGTGAGCACTCCGTGGAACTGCAGATCCCGTGGCTGCAGCACTGCTTCGGCCCGGACGAGCAGGGCCACTTCCCGAAGGTCTTCGGAGCGCTCATTCACGACCCGGCCGTCAACAACGGCGAAAGCTACGACGGCAAGGGCCTTGGCATGCAGCCGTTCATCGATGCGCTGCGGGCCGCGCTCGCGGAACTGCCGGGCAAGACGCTGATCGTGAGCAGCGCGGACCTTTCGCACGTCGGCCCTGCGTTCGGCGATCAGCAGAACCCCGGTGGCGACACCAAGGAAGCGGCAGACTTCCGCAACAAGACCTTCGGCCACGACAAGGAATTGCTCGAGTTGGTCCGTACCAACAAGCCCGATGATCTCATCGCCTCCATGGCGTGGCAGCAGAACCCGACCCGCTGGTGCAGCACCGGCAACCTCGTCGCCGCGCTCAAGATCACGAGCCCCGAGCGTGTGGAGATGCTCAACTATTCCGCGGCCGTTGATAACAGCGGCGCGGGCATGGTGAGCAGCGTTTCGGGCGCCATGTTCTGAAGATCTCGGAGCACGGGTTCACCGCTGCGGTCCTCGGCCTCTGCTGTGTGGCCACGCGCCGACTTGATTGTCTGGTATCCTCTGCGCATGCGAGCAAAGGCCCTGTGGATGGCGGTCTGCGTGGTGATGTCGGCGTTCGCCGCCGGTGTTTCCGCACCCGCCCGGCTCGACGCGCCGAGCACGGTGTCCGGCTACGTCGCGCTGCTGCTGGTGAACGAAACACCCTTCCCGGGCGAACGCGGCTGGGTCAGCGAGCAGGACACCAAGGCCGGCATGCTCGCGATTCTGTGGGTGCTCGAGTCCCGGCTGAAGCATGTTCCGCCCGGGTACCGGCAGGAGCACATCGCGTCTGAACGCTGCGACGACGTGATCGACGTCATCACCGCCGGAGGCGAGAAGGGGCAGTGCGACGGCTTCTATCGCGACCAGACTGGCCGCTTCGTGACCGTCGATCGCGTGCGCGAGCGTGTGGACTACCTCGAAAGCTGTGCCTCCAAGGGCGAACCCGGACGCTTTGCGCGCCTGCTCGACTACGCCGCGGGATTGGCGCGGGCTTATGTCGAAGGTGGTATCTCCGAGGCCGACCGATTCGCGGGTCTGCGAGACGTTGCGGGCATCCCCGTGACGGGTCGCGCCTATTCATGGATGACCGACCGCAACAACTACGCGCCGGGCGGGAGCTTCGTTCGCATCCCCGACGAGCGGCAAGGTTCGCTCGGCGGCAACCGCTTCTTCACCCTCCGCCGAAAGAACTGAGGAACATGTATGCGTCCGCTCGCCCTCGTCCTCGCCTTCCTGCTCGCACAGCTCGTGCCCGGGCCATCCGCGCGGTCAGAGAACTCCGCCGGCGTTGATGCTCCGGCAGCGCCCACGGAACTGACGGCAAAGCCGCTGCTCTACGAGATCGTGCGGTACCTCTACCGCTGGCACATCGACGAAGCGGACATCGATCGCGTTGTCGACAGCAACGAGGTCGTGTTCTGGATCCGCGAGGTCAAGGTCGCGCTGGACGAGAACGACAACAGCCGCTTCGCAACCGTCTCCCTGCCGCAGTTCCGGCTCGAAGTGCGCTTGAAGAAGGCCGATTACGCCATTCCCGAGCGCGATGTCCGGGTTACCAACGAGCAGTATCGAATCGTCTCGGTGGCCACGATCGACCCAGACACCCGCCCGCAAGACGCCGTCGAGATCAAGCACAACTACACGGATCTGCGCGACGAGCTCTTCCGCACGCGGAACCAGGCTCGCTTTCCGGAAGGTGAACTGCTCGAGCGGCTTCGTGCCGCGGCACGCCGCGAGCTCGAGAAGGCTGGCGTCCAACGCCCCGCGGGCGAGGCAGCGAATGTCATCCACCTCGCCCCGCTCTCGTCGGTCGCCAATGAGGCGTGGGTGTTCTGGGAGTCCGGGCGCCGGCTCTTGCGTTTTGATTCCGACATCGATCTCGCAGACCCGCGGGTCTGGGAACACGAGAACCTGAGCGTCCGCGTCTTCGAGATCGACACCAAGGTTGTGGTGTCGCTCGACGAAGTCGCCGGCAGCAATGCGTTCATGACCCGGGATCAGGCCGGTCGCATCCTCTTCAACTGCATGGTGCTCGGCAGACGCCTCGAGCTCGCACCGCCCAAGCCGTAGCGCCCGGGCCCGTCGCGTGTTCTGACCCGCCGTCCCCACCCGCTGACGGGCAGGTTTGCGCGCAGCGCACCCGGTCGGTCTCGCCGCCCGTTTCCTGATCTCGTCTGGAATTCACCTACCCTCGATCATGCACGTCCCGCCGCACACGCTCGATCCACAGGCCGATCGCCCGCCCCGCGGGCCGGCCGCCGTGACCGAGCGCAAGCGTGCCGCCAAGGCCCACGCCGCGTCCAAGCACGAGGCCTATTCCAAGCCCGCGAAATCGAAGAAAGTCCTCACCACGAAGGATGGCCGCTCCCGCATCCACATCGGTGACTGCCGCGAGATCATCCCCGCCCTCGACGAGTGCAAGAAGAAGCAGGTCGACCTGATCTTCGCCGACCCGCCCTTCAACTGGTCGGTGCCGTACGACCAATGGCACGACGGCATGCCGCGCAACGACTATCTCGACTTCACCTACGCCTGGCTCCAAGCCTGCGCCGACGCGCTGTCGGACCGCGGCAGCCTCTGGGTCAACATCCCCGACGACACCGCCGCCGAGATCGTGGTCTACCTGAAGAAGATCGGCCTGCACATGGTCAACTGGTGCGTCTGGCACTACCGCTTCGGCCAGAACACCAAGAGCCGCTTCATCAACAGCAAAGTCCACGCGCTCTACTTCGCCAAGAACGACGACGCCACCAAACGCATCTGGCACCCCGAGCGCGTGCTCGAGATGTCCGACCGCGCCTCGACCTACGGCGACAAGCGCACGCTCAACAAGAAAGACGGCATGCCCAATGGCATGCGTGTGCCGATGGATGTCTGGTACGGCCCATTCCTCGGCCGCATCCAGGGCAACAACAAAGAACGCCGCAGCCGGCACCACAACCAACTGCCCGAGGCTTACCTCGAACGCGTCATCCTCGCCTGCACCGAAGAAGACTCGATCGTGATGGACCCCTTCACCGGCAGCGGCACGACCGCGGTGGTGGCCCACGCCCTCGGCCGCCGCTTCATCGGCACCGAGTTCGGCCCCGGCAACGCCAAGAGCGCGATGGAACGCATCGAAGCCGGCCCGGTGCACCTGGGCAAGATCATCGGCGTCAGCACCGCGATCCAAAAGAAGCGCAAGACGCTCGACGAGTTCGCGGGCTGACGCCGGTCGCGGATTGGAGAGATCGCAGAGAGAAGATTCAATTGGCACCGGCTTCCTGCCGGTCTTCCTGCAGGTCTCGGGTGCCACTGCTTGACCGGCTCTGAGGTCGAGCGGTGAAAGGACTCACGCGATCGCCGCGACCGCACGGGTTGGCCCAAAGCCGCCAACCCGTGGCACCCAAGACACACGCACTTCCTTGGATCCGAGCGACCGCTCGACACCGCGTCCCGACCACTCGCACCTCCGCGTCACTCCGCCCTCTCCGACTCTCCGCGTTCTCTCCCCACAGTTACCGGCCCATCGCACTTTCCCGCAACCGTTGCGGCGTCCCGTACGCTACAGACATTGGGGCGAACGCCGCCCAGGGGCCTGCCATGACCAAAGAAGACCTGCGACTCGAAGATATCCGTGTGCTCATCGTCGACGACGACCGAGACGTGCTCGAGACCTTCGACGCCGCGTTCCAGTCCGAGGGGGCGCTCACCCAGCTCGCGTCCGACGGCAACGAGGCGGTGCAGATCTGCAACGACGACCCGCCGGACATCGTCATCCTCGACATGATGCTGCCCAAGCGCTCCGGCTTCCTCGTGCTCGAGAAGATCAAGGGTCACGCCGACGCCCCGATCGTCATCATGGTGACCGCCAACGAGGGCCGCCGCCACCAGGCCTACGCCGAATCGCTCGGCGTGGATCGCTACCTCATCAAGCCCGTCCCGCTGGATCACCTGCTCGACGCCGCGGTCACGCTGCTCGACGAAGAAGACAAGCGCGACGAAGCCCGAGGCGAGTAACGGGCACGCTGCGAGCAACGTTCCCGCGCCTCCTCTCCCCGCGAGCGGGAGGTGGGGGGAGAGGACCGCTTCGCCACAGGCGAAGCAGGTGAGGGGACTGCGGGTACCTCGTCGCACCGACGTCCGAGCGCCCAACACCCCTCCCCGGTCTCGCTGCGCTCGACCACCCCTCCCCGCTCCGCGGGGCGGGGAGGCGCGACAACACCTCGTCACCAACTCACGGCGTTCCCGACATGAACTGAATCGACAGCGGCTTGATGCTCGTCGCCCGCCACGCGTCGCCGCTCTGCTTCCAGTCGATCGCCCACCACGAGATGTGCGGGAAGTTCCAGTCGGCGGGCGTGATTCGCACCCGAACCTGGGTCTTCATGCGCCCCGGTCCATCATCCGCCACCTGCAACTCCTGGACCATCCAGTCCTTGACCTTGTACAGCTGTCCAATCTCGCGCTCGACCGCGGCGATCGTGCCGGGCTTGTCCAGCCCGCCCGCGGCGCGGAAGTAGGTCAGTCGCACCGATGGATCGAGCAGTTCCTGCAGCCGCGCCGGGTTCACGCCCGCGGTTGCGCCCACGAGGTCGTTGGTTGCCAGCGCGACCCGCTCGCGATCGGTCACGACCAACCGCGCCGTGATGTACACCGCGCCACACGCGATCAGCCCACCCGCCAGCCACGCGAACGCGCCCTTCATGCTCCCAGAGCGGCGTTGCCACATCGAGCCGACCAACGCGACCAACAGCACCGCCGCCAGCAGCAACCAAGGCTGCTCAAAGAGCAGCACCGGCAACATCGACGGCTCGGGTAGCGGGGAAGGATCGTTGAGTCCAGGGATGGTCGATTGCATCGGTGCATCCTTGCCCGGGAGGGCAGCTCTCGTGTGCCGCGTCGTGCGGCCGATTCCAGCAGCGGCGTTGCTCCGCCGCCCTTGAACACGGAGCGATACGTCCCTGCCGTCCGATCGGGTTCGGCGCGGTCGTCGCGACGCAAAAAGACCACCCGGCTCGCGATGTGGCGAGTTTCGAGCAGTCCCAGCGTTGATGCTGAACACCGGGACGCGTCCCCACGAGACCCGGAAAGAGCAATGTACCGAGCTGCGATGATTGCCGCAACAGGATCGCGTTCGGATTGCGAGAAGAACGCCCATTCTCGGACGAAGACGCGCACGAAAAAGCCCGGCTCGTCGCCGGGCTTGTGGGTCGCCATGTCGTCGCGATGGTTCAGCGGATCGCGTTGTTCACATTCAAACAACCGCCGGTGACGGTCTTGCCCGAGAGGCTCGTCAGCGGCTTGGTAGTGCTCAGAATCTTGCTCCGCACCTGCGAATACGTCCAGGTCGGGTTCTTGCTCCACACCAGAGCGACGGCGCCGGCGACGGCGGGCGTCGCCATCGACGTGCCGTTGAGATACACGTACGACGACGTCGAGCTGTTGTAGCTGCTGGCGATCGTCACACCCGGGGCGGCGAGGTCGACGCTGGTGACGCCGTAGTTCGAGAACGCCGCGAGCTTGTTGTCGTTGTCGATCGCCGCGACCGCGATGATGTTGTCCTGCGTGTAGCTCGCGGGGTAGGACGGGAGCGAGTCGTTGTTATCGCCTCGGCCGTCGGAGCCGCCGTTGCCCGCGGCAGCGACGATCAGGTGTCCGGCGGTGCGTGCGTTGGAGATGGCGGTATTGAGCGCCGAGGACGCAGCGCCGCCGCCCCACGAGTGATTGCTCACCTTGATGCCCTTGCCCACGCAGTAGTTGATGGCGTTGATGGCCGCGGTGACCGAGATCGAGCCGCTGGCCGAGCCGATCTTGAGCGCGGCAAGCTTGACGTTCCAGCACACGCCGGTGACGCCCAGCCCGTTGTTGCCGACAGCACCGACCGTGCCCGCGGTGTGCGTGCCGTGGCCGTTGTCGTCGGTCGGGTTGCTGTCGTTGTTGAAGAAGTCCCAGCCGTTCTTGTCGTCCACGTAGCCGTTGCCATCATCATCGATGCCGTTGCCGGCGATCTCGCCGGGGTTCTGCCAGATGTTGGCGGCCAGATCCTGGTGGTTGAGCAGAATGCCCGAATCGCACATGCCGACGACAAACGAGGACGATCCGGTCCACACGTCCCACGCGAGATTGGCGTCGATGTCGGCGTTTGCCGTGCCGCGGTCGCGGTTGACGGTCTGGCCGGTGTTGTTCATGCCCCAGAGCAGGCTGTAAAACGAGTCGTTGGGGGTGGCGTTGAGGTGGAAGATGTAATCAGGCTCAGCGAACTCTACGATGCCCAGTTCCGCACCGATCTCGCGGGCGAGGAACACCATGTTCTCCGCGCTGTCGTTGATCGCGACGTGCTCCATGTCGGTGTTGCCGAGCTTCTCGATGCGGCGCATCTCCATCAGGCCGTAGAACACGTCCTTGTCTTCCTGCGACACACCGTCGAAGAACTTCACGATGATCGAGGTGGGGTCGTACTTCAGCGTCGCGTCTTCATCGATCAGGATGTTGCGATTCTGACGCCACGCTTGCGTCCAGTCGCCGGGTCCATCAGCCTTCACCGGTCCGCCGTTGAGCGGAGCCGCGAGCACCGACGCGCACATTCCCGATGCCAAAGCGATAGCCAGCAAGCCGATCGAGCTCTTCTGCATGAACGTGTCCTTCCCCGATGTGAGGGTGATTCCGCCGCGGCGTGGCGGGACCCAGCATCCCGCCGACCACGAGACCCGCGGCGGGAAACGAGACTACCACGTCCTATTTGTTTGTGCAAACACGATTTTTCGCATTCGCAGCGGGCAGAATTACCTTCGCATGCCGACAAAGAACGAGCAGCACGCCGTGCGGAAACGGCTACCGCGGATTACTTCGGGGTCGCCTCCGGCGGTTCAACCTGCTTGCGCAGCTCGTCCGCCCGTGCCGTCAGCTCGCTCTCGAGCTGCTCTTTCGCCAGCGTCGATTCCTTGCTCGGCTCGAGCGTGAAGTGCCACGAGGTCGTGTTCTCGATCGGCAGCGGTGCCGTGACCAGATCCAGCGGCGGGCGCTGGTGCAGCGGGGTGTACGCCGTCTTGTGCGTCCGCAGCGGCTCAAAGCCATCCTTGCGGAGCAGGACGTCGTACTCGCCGTAATGCTGGAAAGAAGCCTTCAGCGGCGTGCGGCCCAGTTCCACATCGTTCACCCACACAAGCGCGCCGCTGGGCTCGCTGGTGATCTCCAGCGTCCGCCGCGAGCAGCCGGTGAGCGCGACCGCGAGCAAGGCCAAAGGCATCGCACCGCGGAGGACGCGGAGAACGCGGAGAGAGAATCGAGGGGTGGTCCAGGGCATCGCTTCTTCTTCTTCTTCTTCTTCTTCTTCTTCTTCTTCTTCTCGGCGTCCTCTGCGTTCTCCGCGGTGAACGTCTTCACTTCGTCCCGTTCACCGCCGCACGCCGCTCTGGCAGATGATCAAACTCGTCGCCGCGGAAGAGCGAGCCCAGGTACGCCCGCTTCACCATCTCGTCGTTGATGAGCTGCTTGGGTGTGCCTTCGGCCAGCTTGCGACCGCTATCGAGGATGTACGAGCGGTCGCAGACCCGGAGCGTCTGCTGCACGTTGTGATCGGTGATCAGGAACGCGATCCCTTCCTGCCCCGGCCCGTGATCGTGCGCCAGCCGCCGGATCTCGGCCTGCAGGTCTTCGACCGCGATCGGATCGACGCCGCTGAACGGCTCGTCGAGCAGAATCAGCTTCGGGTTGGTGACCAGGGCGCGGGCGATTTCCAGCTTGCGGCGTTCGCCGCCGCTGCACGTGCGGGCCAGATGATGGGCCTTGTGTGTGAGGCTGAAGCGTTCGAGCAATTCGCTCGCCCGCTTGCGACGCTCGTGCCGCCGCAGGCCGGTCGTCTCGAGAATCGCCAGCAGATTCTGCTCGCAGGTCAGCCGCTGAAAGATGCTGGGTTCCTGTGAGAGGTAGCCCATGCCCAGACGGGCCCGCTTGTACATCGGCAGGTTGGTGACGTCCTTGCCGTCGAAGAAGACCCGCCCGTCGCCCGTTCCTCCAGCGAGAGCCGGATCGGCATCGATCATGCCGATGGTCATCCGAAAGCTCGTCGTCTTGCCCGCGCCGTTGCGCCCCAGCAGGCCCACGATCTCACCCCGCTCGACATGGAACGACACATCGTCCACGACGACGCGGCCGGCATAAGTCTTGTGGAGCTTGACGCACTGCAGAAGGGGCACGAGATCATCATACGAACCCTCCGCGCGAGCGGATGGCGCGGATGCACCAGCGAAATGTGGGGGCATCAGCGAGCCGGGGCGTCCTCGCCCCGGCGGTGAGGTTTCGGGGGTGGATTGACGCGCGTTGGGTTGCAACCGCACCGGGGCGAGGACGCCCCGGCTCGCGTGCGCTCCCGTTCGACAGCACGCTCGGACCCGGGCAGCAAGACACGCTCGCACGCGCCTCACGCTCGCGCGTGGGGTTCGTCACACCAGCCGCAGGCACATCGGATAGCGCACGTACTCGCCCTTGTTCGCCGCCATCGCCGCCCGCACCGAGCCGTAGATGTTCAGGACGATGAGCGGGATGTACAGCACCGCGCCGATGCCGCAGGTCACCACTGCCAAGAGCGGAATGATCACCAGCGTGTACAGCGCCAGCGAAATCTGAAAGTTCGCGGCCTCCCGCCCGTGGTCATCCAGGAACGGCTGCTCCTTCTTGATCTGCCACATGATCACCGCCGCGATGATCGGCACCACGATCGGCCCGCCCAAATGCGCGATCAGCGGCACGACGTGCTGAAACGTCGCGTAGCTCCGGTCGTTCTCGCTGGTTGTCGGGGCATCAAAGCTCACAAGGGCCTCCCGCACATTCTTGGGAGGATTGCCCGTTGATTTTCAGCTTGCTCTGGCGCCACTTTCACGCCGTCCTCACGCGGCTTCGGCCTGATCGCGGGGCGTCGCGGCCGCCGGCTCGGCCGGTGCCGGCACTTTGCTCGCCTTGTACACCAGCACGCACCACAGGAACACCGGCGCAAACAGGATCGACGCCGCGGGCCAGATCACAAACTGCGGCACGGGCGAGAAGATCGCCAGCAGCACCGGCACCGACCAATACGCCAGCGACACCGGAATCGGCACCCACTTGGGCGTCCTGAGCGCCAATTGCTGCGTCGCGTCCCGCAGCGGGCCCGACCGCTCCTTGATCTGGTTCGTCAGGTTCTTGGCCCAGACAAACTCGCTGGCCAGGATCGCCAGACCGATCGGCCCCAGCACGCTGAAGCCCGGCCCAGGCAGCGGGGAGATCACGATTCCCACGATGATCACCGTTGTACCCGCGATCAGAATCCACAGCCGGCGGCTGTTGCGGCGAAGCACCTCGACCGCCGCGGCTCCCTTGGCCCTGGCGACCTGAAAGCGCGTGTCGAAGATTCCGTAGATCAGCAGACACGCCAGGATCGAGAGAAGCGTGAGCTCGAACCAGAAATTGAAGATGGGCAGCGTGACGGCCATGCGATGAACGAGCTCAATCGGCGATTTCGGGTCGGAATGGAAAGCCTCTATTGAAGGCCGACGCCGCACCTGACTCTACGGTCCGGAATCCGAATTGCCGACGTTGCCACTACGCTCGTCATCGGATGTCGTTCGGTGCTGGGGAAACGAGATTTCATGGGCGTGCTCCAAGCCGACAACTCTGATGTGCTGATCCGGCTGAAGGTCGTGCCCGGAAGCTCACGCGATGCGATCGCTGGGGTGCTGGGCGACCGGCTCAAGATCAAGGTCGCCGCGGCACCGGAAGCCGGCAAGGCCAACGCGGCGGTCTGCGAACTCCTTGCCCGCGTGCTAAACGTGAAGCGACGCGACGTTGCGATCGAGGTTGGGGCGACGTCGTCGGAAAAGACGGCCCGTGTTCGGGGCATCGCGCTCGCCGTCGCTGCCACCCGGCTGGAAGTGACCGGATAGCCCCCGATCAGGTCTGGATAACGACGCTGCTGCCGTCCCGGAAGAGAACTCGCCGGACGCGGTTCAGTCGCCCCTTGGACAGGCCGATAAGCGCACGTCCGAAGATCAGTCGTGTCCCGGAACCGCGAGGCCGAGATGAGCCAGGCGCAGACAAACAACAAAGCCGAGACCGCCGCCCCGAGCGCGTCCATTTCGCCGCAGAGTGCCGGCTTTGATCCGCTGTCGGCATTGAGCGACGTGGAGAAGAGCCTCCAGGGGCTGAAGAAGCTCTACGAGGAGCGTCGCGAGCTGGAAGCGCGGCTCGCCGAGGCTCAGGGCGTCATCAACCAGCGTCAGACCGAACTGGCAACCATGCAGGCTGCGCTCGAGGCCGAGACCGTCCGCGCGAAAGAGACCGCCGCCGAACTCGCGGCGCTGCGCGAAGAAACCAAGACACAACTCGCAGAGGCTCGCACCGAACGCGAGGCACTCGAGGCCAAGTCCGCTTCGATCGAGGCCCGCCAGTCGGAACTCGAGAAGCAGATCGCCCAACAGCGAAGCCTGATCGACTCGAAGCAGCAGGAACTGGAAGAGGCAACCAAGGCGATCGCGGCAAAGGCCAAGCAGGAAATCGAAAAGGCGCGATCCGACGCGGAACGCTCGCGTGAAGAAGTCGCAAAGGCCGCGGCGGAGGCCGAAAAGGCCCGCGCCGACGCCGATGCCGCTCGCGCCGAAGCCGACAGCATCCGAACCCAGGCCCAGGCCGAGGTCGAGAAGGTAAAGGTCGAAGCGAACTCGGCCCGCAGCGAGAGCGAGCGAACCAAGACGGTTGCGACCGAGCTTGAGTCGTTTGCTGCCGAGCTGAACGCGCTGCAGAAGGAACTGGACGAAGCCCGCGTCGCGGTCGACGCCGACCGGGTCAAGGTCGTCGAGGCCGTGGAGCGGCTCAAGACCCGCGAAGCCGAATTGAACGAGCGCGACGCGGAGCTGGCAAAACGTCAGGCCGCAGTGGAGGCCGCTTCACAGCGGGAATCGCAGGACCTCTCCAAGTACGAGTCCGAGCGGACCGAGCTTGAGCGTCGGGTCGCGACTGAATCCGACGCCGCCGAGCAGCTCAAAAACGACCTCGAATCCGTGGTCCGTCGCTGCGCGGCCCAGGAAGAGGTGTTGAGCGAGTACGAGCAGTTGCTCAGCGTCGAGCGATCGCATGTCCACACGCTCATGGAGCGGATCCAACGCGAGGGCGCGGGCGCCGACGAGATCGAAGCCTCGCTGGTCGAGCTGCGCCAGTGCCTCGCCGCCGAGCGCAATGCCCGGTCGGCGGCGGTGGAGGGCTCGGAATCGTCGCTCCAGCAGATCGCCGAAGCCTCGGCCAAGGTCCGCGAGCACGAAGAAAAGGTCGCCTCGCTCGAAAAGGAACTCGCCGCCGCCAAGGCGCTGCACGCCAAGCAGCAGCACACCATCGAACGGCTCGGCAACGCCAAGCCCGGGGCCGCGACCTCGGGCGGCACGTCGGTGCTGCGCCGCAAGCGACTCTCCCGCTATCGCTCCATCCTCCGCGAACAGGTCGACAAGGTCCGCCGCGCCAGCGAAGTGCTCGCGAAGCGATTCGAGCAGTGCGAGCAGGTGCTGGGCATGCGGGCCGAGGTGATGGCCGCCAAACGCCAGGTCGAGAACGCGCACGCAAAGGTGCAGCGACAGGCGAGCACGAAGCGGGCCGCGGCATTGACGCTGTACTGCGTGCTGATCCTGGGCACGCTCGCTGCGCTCTCCTGGGCCGCGGTGAATCAGGTGATGCCGGGTGTCTTCGCCGCCACAACCGAACTGACCGCCGACGGGCGCGGGCGCGAGCTCTCCGACGCCGAACTCGACGAATGGAAGCGATCGCTCGAGGAAACGCTCGCCGACCCGCGATTCATCGATCTGGTCGCCGATCGCATGAAGAAGCGGGGCTACGACGCGCTGGGGACCGGCGGGGCGATGAAGACCTTCCTCGCGTCGCGCTTCAGTCACGAATCCCCATCGCCTGGTTCGATCAAGCTCGAGGTCCGCGCCGACGGGCGTGATCGGGCTGCCCGGTCGCTCGACATCATCGCCACAGCGCTCGCCAGCGATGCCAACGCCAACCGCGAACGCCGCGCCGACGGTGCGGTCACGCTCATCAAGTCTCCGGCTGTTGCCGGCGATCGCCCCGTGCACGACACGCGCCCCATGCACGCCGGCATGGTGCTCGGCGTGTCGAGCCTGCTGACCCTGGGCCTCGGAACGCTGCTGTGGGGCCGCCTCGCCAAGGCCAAGACCGACTTCGAGATGGGCTCGCAGATCGATCAGGTGCTCGACGAGGCCCGCTGGAGCGAGTTCACCGCGGCCACAACGAACAAGCGGCCGTCGGCCTGAACCCCGGTTCGTGCCTCGCAAACGAGGTCGAGAAGCGCTGCAACCACGCCTCGGATTCCGTTCGCGGCCGCGGACGGTCCCGATTGGATGCTGTTGGCCGACCGCCTACCCCAGCGGCACCAACGAAGCCGCAGCCCCGGCATCGTGACATCAGCGGATTAGCGTTGACGCTGTCCGCGCTTGCGCGCCTGCTCCATCTGGTCTTCGAGCACCGCGATCTCAGTCTCGATCCGCTGCAGCATCGCGTCCATGCCGCGACGATTGGCGTCGTTGGCGGGCAGCAGCCGCATGGTCTCGCGCATCATCGCCGCCTGATCCATCAACCCGCGGCGTTGCAGCTGCAGGATGTTCACCTCGTTCTGGGCATCGAGCGTGAGGTTCTCGAACCGTTGGCGTTGGCGGGACGGGCGCAGCTGCTCATCGCTCGGTGCGTTTGTGACCACCTCGCGGGTCGTGCCGCTGGGACGCAGGTCCGCAACCGCGACATTGCCGTTGCGGTCGGTGTTCAGCGTTCGCATGCGTCCGTCGATGCCGATCTCAAGCACCTGACGCTGGTTGTTGTCAATCCCCGGCGCGAGCCGCAGGTTCTGGCTCTGAGGCAGTGGCACCAGCCGGGTCTGCGCAGGCTCGGTCGCGAGCCGCTCGGCCTCCGCCCACGCGCTCGCGTTCGGCACCGGCCGGAGCACCGGCTTGGTATCCAGCGAGAGCAGTGCGGGGTTCACACGGGCCAGACGGGCACGCCACGCGTTGTCCAGCTCCGGGACCGAAGGGTCGCTCGAGCGCTGGATGTTGGCGCGGCTGTTCAGGTTGGACCAGAAGCCCAGTTTCAGCGGCAGTTGCAGCACCTTGCCGTCACGCTCGACCTCAAGTCGAACGACCTGCCCGGGATCGTGCGACAGAATCTGCGTGCGGGCCTCGCGGTTGGTGCGGATGCGCACGCCCTCGATCGAGAGCAGCAGGTCGCCCGACTTGAGCACGTTCTCGGAATCGAAGCCCTTGACCGGCCCGGCGATCGGAATGCCGCCGTCGAACGCTTCTTCTTCCTGCAGCCCGAACGCGACATTGGCGACACCAAACGAAACACCCATCGCCGCTCGTGGCGAGGTATCGAACACCGAACGCGCCAGCGACAGCAGGCGATCCCGCTGTTCGGCCGACGACTGAGCGTCGATGAGCGCGAGAATGCGATCGGCCTGTCCGCGGCACCAGCCTCGCAGCGAGTCCTCGGCCCGCTCGCGCGTCTGCACGTTGTCCGCGTCCAGCTCCTTGACCCGAGCCGTCGCGAACGCTCCATCATCGGGGCGCTCGGCCAACGACCACGCGGCGCAGCACGCCACGCCAGCGAGGGCTGTCGCTCGAATCAGATTGCGTTGTCGGTTCGTGCCGGTGTCGCCCATGGGTACTCCGCGGCCGCCGAGGGTCAGCGAAATCGTAGCAGATCGGGCCAGAGGCCACCGGGTCGCTCGTCACCGGCACCAACTCAAAAGAGGGCCGCCGGGGTTCACCCCCTCCCGGCGTCGGGAGCTTCTACCGGTCACTCCCGACCCCGGTTCAGGTTCCGACGAGGCTATCGGGCCATGCGTTGCCGCCGCACCCGCCATGAGCGGATGCCGCTGGGCGGGCGAGGGGGCCCGGGCCGGGGAATCGGGGGTCGCGGTGGGGCCCGGTTTGGAGGTGGTGGGGGTGGTGGCGGGCGGTGAGGGGCGGTGGGGGCGGTCGGGGGGCCTAGATGAAGATACTGGCGATGGCGCCCGTCATCCAGCAGGCGAGAGCGCCGGCGACCATGGCTCGGGGGGCCAATGCCGCCAGGTCGCTCCGGCGCTCGGGTGCCAGGGCGGAGAGACCGCCGATCTGGATGCCGATCGAAGCGACATTGGCAAAGCCGCAAAGCGCGTAGGTCACGATCTGGGCGCTGCGGGGCGACAACGCGCCAGTCTCCATGGCGGCCGTGAGCTTGGTGTAGGCAACGAACTCGGTGGCAATGACCTGTGTGCCCAGCAACCCGCCGACCTGCTGCGACTCGGACCAGGGAATGCCCATCGACCACGCGACCGGCGAAAGCGCCCAGCCCATGATGGACGCGAGAGTGGGGCTCTCGATGCCCATCGCCGCGAACATCGGCGCCACGGCCTTGAGTCCGCACACGGCCCCGATGCACCAGTCGATCATCGCGAGCAGGGCGACGAAGGCGACAAGCATGGCGGCGACGTTCAGGGCGAGCTTGAGGCCGTCGGTCGCGCCAAGCGCCGCGGCGTCCACGAGATTCCGCGCCGGCTTCTCGTCGCTCATCAAGGCATCCACCGACTCCGGCCGCGGCGTCTCGGTCTCCGGCACCATGATCTTCGCAAACACAATCCCCGCCGGAGCGCTCATCAGGCTCGCCGTCAAGAGGTGCTTCGCGAACAACTCGCTCCCCTGCTCGATCGGCACGCCCATGATCTTCGCGTACGCCCCGCCCAGCATCCCGATGTACGCCGCCATCACGCTCCCCGCGATCGTCGCGAACCCGCCCACCATGATGCACATGATCTGCGAGCGCGTCATCCCCGCGATGTAGGGCCGCACCGTCAGCGGCGCCTCGGTCTGCCCCACGAAGATGTTCGCCGACGCCGACAACGCCTCCGCCCCGGTGATCCCCAGACTCCGCCGCAGCACCCACGCCACGCTTGCGACCACCACCTGCATCACGCCCAGGTGATACAAGACGCTCATCAGGGCCGCAAAGAAGATGATCACCGGCAGCACCCGCACCACAAACACAAAGCCCCACGGCCCGCCCGGGTTCGCCACGCTGCCAAACAAGAACGCGATGCCCGCGTCCGCGAACGAGATCACCCGCGTCACCCCCGCCGCGATCCCGTCGAACAACGCCACCACCGGCCCGAACTTGAGCACCGCAAACGCCAGCACCACCTGCAGCACCACCCCCGCGATCACGATCCGCCAGTCGATCTTCGAACGATGCGACGACAGCGCGACCCCGATCACCATCAACAACGCGACACCGACCAAGCCTTGCAGTTGCAGCATCCCGCCACCGTACCACAACAAGACGCCTCCCACTCGATGCCACGATGCCACGATGCCGTGATGCCTTGATGCCTTCCCCTTGCCTTCACCTAGTCTTCTCCGTGCCGACCACCCGCCCCCAACCGCGCCAAGTTCCGCTCGACCAAGCCCCCCGCGCCGTCCGTGACCTCATCCAATCCCGCGGCACCACCGTCGTCGCCATCACCGGCCCCGTCGGCTCCGGCAAGTCCCACCTCGCCCGCCTCCTCTCCCCCTGCGTCCTCAGCACCGACGACTACCTACCCGACTACGACACGCTCGCCTACGAAGACCGCGACGACCCCCGCTTTGCCGATCACACTCGCCTCATCGCCGACATCGCCTCGCTCCGCGACGGCCGCGTCACCCGCGTGCCCTCGTGGTCGTTCCAGACCCACAGCCGCATCGGCGAACGCGAAGTCGCTCCGCCTGAAACCCCTGCCGGCCTCATCGTCGTCGAAGGCATCCACGCACTGCACGACGCCCTGCTCGCGCACGTCGATCTCGGCGTTTTCGTCGAGGCTGCTTCGGCCGTCCGCTGGCAACGCTGGGAACATCTCGAAGCCACCGGCCAACGCGGCTGGGGCGTCGAGGTCGCTCGTCAGTTCTTCCACAGCGTCGCCGAACCCACGTTCGCCCGGTACGAAGAAACCTACCGCGGCCGCGCCCACCTCATCGTCACCAACAACCACGGCGTGCCGACCTGAACCGATTTCGCGCTTCACGCCCCACGCGCCTCCCCGCCCCGCGAAGCGGGTAGGGGTCTTGGGCGTCCGAGCGCCACTGCGTTGAGGTTGCTGCAATCCCCTCACCTGATCCGACGCTCCGCGTCGAATCGTCCTCTCCCCGCACGCGGGGAGAGGAGGCGCACTTCGCCCACGTTCCACGCGTCTCACTCCGCGTCCCGTCTTCCCCTGCTCCGCTGCTCCCCTGTTCCCCTCCCCACTCCGTCTCTTCCTTCTACTACCCTCCCCTGTGTCCACTCCTTCCCCGTCTCCCCGCCTCGGCATCACCCTCATTCTGTTGACGCTCGCGTCGTGGACCGTCGTTCCGCTCTTTCTCCGTCATTTCACCACCATGATCGACGGCTGGACCGCCAACGGCTGGCGCTACGGCTTTTCCGCGCTCCTTTGGCTCCCCGTCCTCCTCCTCGCGGTCCGCCGCGGCACGTTCCCCAAGGAACTCTGGAAAGCCGCCCTTCTCCCCAGTTTCTTTAACGCCGTCGCCCAGATCGCTTTCGGACTCGCCCCGTACTACGTCGAGCCCGGGCTGATGGCCTTCAGCCTGCGCCTGCAGATCGTCTTCGTCACTATCGGCGCCGCGTTCCTCTTCGCCGCCGAACGCAAGGTCATCAAGTCCGTCGGCTTCATCGTCGGCATCTCGATGGTCATCCTCGGGACATTCGCCACCATCCTCCTCAGCCCCAAGGGCCTCGGCGGCGGCACCGGCTTCGGCATCGGCCTCGCCGTCTGCTCCGGCTTGCTCTACGCGTGCTACGCCCTCTCCGTCCGCGCCAAGCTTCACGGCACCGACCCGCTTCTGGCCTTCAGCGTCGTCAGCCAATACACCGCGATCGTCATGATCGGCGTCATGCTCGTCTTCGCGCGTGACAAAACCGGCGCCCACGACTTCGGCATGCAGGTCTTCAGCCTCAGCGGCTATCAGTTCTTCCTGCTGCTGCTGTCCTCGATCATCGGCATCGGCATCGGGCACACGCTCTACTTCAAGAGCCTGCAGATCCTCGGCCTCGCCGTCAGTGCCGGCGTGGTCCAGCTCCAGCCCATCACCGTCTCCATCGCGTCGATCTTCATCTTCAACGAGCACCTGACGTGGCAGCAATGGTGCACCGGAGCCCTCGCCGTTTGCGGCGCAGGCGTCATGCTCATCACCCAGCACCTGGCGGCAAAACGGGCCAAGCAGGCGCCGATCGACGAGCTTGACAACCTGCCCGTTGATGAGGACGTGGCGCTCGTCGCGCAGAGCAACGACCCGCCGACGCGGGCGTGATGCCGGTCGTCCGCCCCTCCGGGGCGAATCCATGAATGGCGATCACCAACCGGCGGCTGAAACCGCCGGCAACGGTCGTGCGACCTCCGGGCGGTGGTGAGCCACAAGTACGACCAAGCTACGCGTTGCGAGCGCGGCCGCCGCTCACGCGGGCGGAGCTTCCGCCGCGTCGGCGCGGTTGAAGAGGTTCTCGCCCTTGCTGATCTTCTGCCCGGCCTTGAGCGCGTGCGGCCCGCCGAAGACGCAGAGATCGGCCAGCGAAGCTCCCGCCGCGGGCGTGCAGTTCCACGCCTGCCACAACTGGGCCATCTTCTGCGGCATGGCTGGCGACATAAGGACCGACGCGATGCGGATGGCCTCGGCGCAGTTCGCGAGGATCGCGCCCAGTTCGTCCTTCGCCGCCGGGTTCTGATCGACCGTCTTGGCGAGCTTGAACGGCTGGGTGTCGTTGATGTACGCATCGACCTCGCGGATGATCGCGACTGCGAGCGACGTGACCGCGTGCGTATCTGCGGCCTTCATCGCCGCGGCGACCTTGCCGCCGGCGTCGGCGCACGCGACGTGCACGCGGGTGTTCGCGGCTCCGATCGACGGAGTCGCGCCGGCGAAGTACTTCTCAATCATGTTGCTCACGCGGCTCGCGCAGTTGCCGATGCCGTTGGCCAGTTCCGCGTTGTAGACCTCGACAAACTTCGCATGGCTGAAGTCCGCGTCGGTCGCGCCCTGCGGACCCTGCGTGATCAGGTACCACCGCACTGCGTCCAGGCCGTACTTCGCGGCGTACGCCTGTAGCACCTCGATGCTCACGAAGTTCCCCAGGCTCTTGCTCATCTTGCGGCCTTCACGCACCCAGTACGCGTGCGAGTAGACCGTCTTGGGCAGCTGCACGAAGCCGTACTTCGGGTCCGAGTCCTTGAGCGCCGTGAGCAGCGCCGGCCAGATCACCGCGTGGAACCACAGGATGTCCTTGGCGATGAAGTGCACGCTCGCCGGCCAGTACTTCCGCCGTGCGTCGGTGTCGACGACGCTGAGATAGTTGAAGAGCGCATCGATCCACACGTAGATGCGGTGCGTCGGATCGTCGGGCATCTTGATGCCCCACTGGCTGGTGGGGTCGTCGGTGATGGCCCGCGAGATCGGGATGTCGCGGAGGTCCTTGAGCCGCCCCAGCACCTCGTTGCGGCGTGCCTCGGGCTGGACGAACTCGGGGTGCTGGGCGAAGTGCTCCCGCAGCCGCGCCTCGTAGGCACTGAGCTTGAAGAAGTAGTTCTTCTCCGTCTTCTTCACCAGCGGCACGCCGGTGACGGGGCTGACGAAGTTGGCTTCCTTGGCCGCCGTCTCGGTGAGGTACTCCTCCTGCGAGGCGTCGAACCAGCCGGTGTAATCGCCCAGGTAGATGTCGCCGCGCTTCTGGAGAGCGCGGATGTACTCAAGGACCTTGGTCTTGTGCCGCTCCTGCGTGGTGCGGATGAAGTCGTCGTGGCTCGCGTTCATGAACGCGAAGGCCTTCTCAAACTCCGCGGCGTTGCGATCCGCCCACTGGAGCGGGGTCACGTTGTGGGCGGCGGCGGAGGTGACCACCTTGTCCGCGTGCTCGTCGGTGCCGGTCAGGAAGAATGTCGAGCCCGGGGTCGGGTCCATCAGGCGGTGGAAGCGGGCGGTCACGTCGCCCAGGAGCGTGGTGTAGCAGTGCCCGATGTGCGGGCGGTCGTTGACGTAATAGATAGGTGTGGTGATGTAGGTGGTGGGGGTGGACATGGATCGAGGGTAGCGACGGCGGCTCCGTCGCAGTGGGGGCGGGGCCTTCCAGGCCCCGGAGAGCAAGGCATCGGGTGCCACTGTTTGACCGCTCGGGGTCGAGCAGTGCGGCCGCGGCGAGATCGCGCAGGTTGTCCGCAACTCCGGTCAATCCGCAGCCCTCGGAGTCTGTGACGTGCAGAGAAAGGCACCCTCCGGGGCCTAGAAGGCCCCGCCCCCGTCGGAATGCGGCATGTTGACGAACTTCCCCTTCCCACACCCGATATACCAGTGTCAGGAGTTCTCCCATGCTCATCCGTGCTTGTGCCATTCTTTCCCTCACCGCCGGCCTTGCCGCGTCCGCTCAGGCTCAGAACGCCCTCGGCGACGGTCGCGGCTTGCAGAAGAACACCAACAAGTACGACGCCTCCAAGGGCCCGGTGAACCGCGGGTACGACAAGGAGGCGATCCGCATGCGCAACGCCATCGTCTTTGGCAACGCCGCGGGCGGCGCGTCCCAGCGCTCCTCCACGCTCCGAGACTCCAGCCAGTTCATGAGCTCGCTTGGCAGCGACTCGCTCTACTCCTTCCGCCGCGACTCGTACTACTCCGGCCTCGCCGGTCAGGGCATCCGCGGCACCGAGGCTCTGCAGTACCAGTTCGCCCTCACCACCGGCGGCTCCACCCGCGCCTCCAGGCTGACCGGCGCGGGTTTCGTCTCGCGCGACCCCGGCTCCACCGGCGCGAGCATCAACGGCTTTTCGCAGCCCGCTGGCATCGAGCGCAAGCCCTCGTGGCTCAGCGACACCTCTCGCCCCACCGGCACGCTCCGCTCGACCGCTTCATACAGCACCGCGTTCTCACTCCGGCCTTCGGTTGTCGGTCAGGGCGTCGACGAGAACGGCCGCACATTCACCGTCGCAGCGTCCCCGCTGCTTGGAATGCAGCCGGTCCGACGCGAAGTGACCTCGCCGCTGGTCGCGCGTGTCGGCGACAAACCCGAAGAGACCCCCGCCGCCGACCCGCGGTCGGCCGCCCCGGGCGGACCCGAGACCGCCGCCAACGGCGGCACCGCCGAAACTCCCAAGGACCTCACGATCTATGACTCGCTCGCGCGTCGGCTTGCGGAACGCGGACGTGCAAGCCCCGAACTCTCCGCGACCGAGCCCTTGAACGCCGCCGCGCCGGATGGAGCTACGGGCGAGACGCCGGAGAGCACCCCCAAGACCGCAGCCGATTTCGCCAAGCCCAAGTGGCTGCGCGACATCGAGGGCCTGAAGGACGCCCTGAACGAACGCGACACGCCCAAGCCCACCGCAAAGGCCAAGACCGGCCCGACGCCCCCGGGGTTGGGCACGCCCCCGCCGGGCATGCGCTTCGACGCCAGCGGAAAAATGGTGCCGCTTGTGGACAAAGGCATCACCGATCTCATCCGCGACGCCGGCGAAACCGGTGCGCACTTCATCAAGCCCGACAGCAATGAGACCAGCGCCTTCGCACAGGCGATGCGACAGGGCGAGGCGCTGATGGCCAAGAGCCAGTTCTTCGCCGCCGAGGAGAAGTTCGCCCGGGCGCTGACGTTCCGCCCCGGCGATGTCGCGGCGCTCGCCGCACGCACGCACGCCCAGATCAGCGGCGGCCTCCTCGCATCGGCCGCGAACAACCTCCGCGAACTGCTCACCAATCACCCCGAGGTCGCGGGCGTCCGTTACGCCAAGGAACTCATCAGCCCCGACGATCGCGTCAAGATCGTGAAGACCGATCTCGAGGCCCGCATGGGCATCAATGCCAAGGGTCTCGGGCCGTTGGGCCTGCAGCCCGTGCGCGACGCCGGCCTGGTGTACGCCTACTTCAACTTCCAGCTCGGCGATCGCGCCGGAGTGGAACGCGGCATCGAGGCCATGCTCGCCCGCATCCCCGACAAGGACGAGCCCTCGATCGCCGATCAGCGTCTCGCCCTCTTCTGCCGCGGCGTGTGGTTGGCGACGCCGAGCGAGCCGGCGAAGTAACGCATTCCCCTCCTCGCGCCGCTGGAAGGGGTGGCCGAGCGCGGCAGGGCCGGGGTTGGGCGATCGGCGCGGCAACGCCCGAGCTCTCACCGGGAGCGTCAGACCAACGAACTCGCATCGACGAAAAACCCCCGCTTGCGCGGGGGTGGGGGTGAAGGTTTGTTGGGTACGACTTCAAAACTACCGCTTACGGGCAGACGAGCGCGTTGTACTGCACGACAAAGACCTGGAAATCAATGTCATCGACGACGTTGTCGCCGTTGAGGTCCGACAGGCAGAACGGGCGGCTGGGGCCGCTGCCCGGGCAGAGCAGTTCGTTGTACGCGACGACGAAGAGCTGGAAGTCGAGGTCATCGACGACGTGATCGAAGTTCACGTCGGCGATGCAGGGGTTGGTGGGGTATGAGTCTTGGTTGATGGCGATGCCGCTGGAGACGGTCTTGCTCTCGCCGGGTGCGAGCGTGAGGGTCCACTGGAACGCGCTGCTGCCGTCGCCTGTCACGGGGCCGTCGACGTTGCTGAGATCCGACGAGCCGCTGGAGGTGTTGGTGCGGAGGGTGAGACCGGTGTTGGCCTCGTGGCGCGAGCTGCTCTCCGCGATCGCGATCGCGTTCTCGAACGAGGCCTGCTCGGTGAAGAACGCCTCGTCGGGCGAGAGGAACCGCACGCTGTCGTCGGTCTGCGGGTTGGGCGTGCCGCCGGGCATGTCGATGTCGTTGAGGTTGAAGATGTTGTACGTGAGCGTGCTGTTGGCGGCGCTCTGGAGCTTCATCACGCTGAACAGCCGCGCCTGCTTGGGGTTCGCGCCGTCGATGAGCGTGATCGTCAGCTCAGCGTTGAAACGCTCCTGACCGACCGGCGCCGGGCCGGCGTTGGTCCAGGTCATGCGGCAGAGGTTTCCGCTTGTGAACACAATCGGGTTGTCCAGCTTGCTCATCAGGCTGTTCTGGTTGTTGAACTGGGTGCGGTACGACCACGAGTACTTGCCCATGTAGTCGCCGCTGGTCGGGTCGGTCTTGAAGTTCGTGTCCGGCAGCGAGCTGCTGAACGGCGGGTTGGGGATGAGCGAGAACGTCGCGTCGCCGTGCGTCAGCGTCTGGCCGAGCGAAAGCGGAGCGACAGCCGCGCCAACGGCGGCGACGATCAGGAGCGTGCGCTTCATGTGTTGAACTCTCTCAGGTGCCCGCGGGAGAAATGGAAATCCCTCGGCGACAGACCCCGCAGCCGGCGCCGATGGACTTCATTATCCCGAGAAGATCCGTATACGCAAAACTATCCAGTGAGAAATACGGATGTTCTGATCGAAACCCGAACGAGAGCGGTCCCGTTCACGAACAAACCAGTTCGTTGTAAGCGATCACAAAGATCAGAAAGTCGTTGTCGTCGACAAACCCGTCGAGATTGAAGTCCGCCGGGCAACCCAAAGGCATCGATCCGTCGGCGCAGTCGAGGATGTTGTACGCCTGTACAAAGACCTGGAAGTCCGAGTCATCGACGAAGCCCTCGCCGGTGAGATCGGCGGGGCAGATGGCGGGGACGTAGGTGGCAAAGCCCACGACCGACGGTGTGCTGATGGTCGACGTCGGATCCCAGCCATTCGTTCCCGCGTTGTACGAAAATCGTTCGATCCCGCCGACGTTGTGGCGCGATACAAACATCTCCAAGCCGTCCGGGCTGAATGCGCAGTCGAACGCGTTCGTGGAATTCACCGATCCGAGCAGTGCCAGGCTCCCGTCGGCGTTTGAACGTAGGCGAAAGACTTTGTTCTGCACATAGTCGGCAACATAGATCTCGCCCAAAACCGGGCCGAGCGCAAAGTATCGCAGCCCCGAGGCGCCTGCGATCGCTTGCGACGGCAACTCTGTTGTGGTTCCATCGCTGTTGAGCCGGAACCGGAAGACCGTTCCAGTCGCAGCGCTGGCGTAGAGAAATGTTCCCGAAGGTTCGATGCACACGCCGCGCCATGGTCGCGTACGCGCAAAGGAGCCGTTCGGGCTCGCTTGGCCGTTTGTGTCGAACGTCCACCGCCAGATGCCGTCCGCCACGGTCGCCGCGAAGAGTTCGCGTGTCACCGGGTTGAAAGCGATCTCCTGCACGCCAATCAGGCCGGTCTGCGAGAACTCGCCAAGATACGCCGCGTCCGCGCCGCCATTTGTGAGCGAGAACCGCGAGATCGAACCCGGAAGCAGGCCGTTCCCTGCACGGTTCCCGATAAACAGATCGGTGGGCGTCCGGAACGCCACGCCGGTCGGGTCCTTCACCTGTCCGTTCGGGATGTTGCTCATCGCGACCGGCGCACTCCCCGAGCCGGACAGACTAAAACGGATCACGTCCTTCCATTGCGATTGCGGAATCGTTCCCGGCGGCGCCACGGTGGTCACGATCTGAAAGGGCTGAGCAACCGCCCACGATGCGCCGCAAAGACCCACCAAGAGTCCAAGCCATTGTCCACGCATCTTCGACTCCTGTCTTCTCTGCGGTCACTCGCAATCCGCTGATTCAAGCAACCCTCGCCGTTCGCCGCACAAGGGTTGGCGGTCGGCCCCCACGCGGCCCGCACGCGGCTCACACACGAGCCCTCGCGGAACCCCTGCACGCAGCCTCAAGAACACACCAACTCGTTGTACGCTACAACAAAGATCACGAAGTCATTGTCGTCGACAAACCCGTCGATGTTGAAGTCCGCTGGGCAACCCAAAGGCATCGATCCATCGGCGCAGTCGAGGATGTTGTACGCCTGGGCGAAGACTTGGAAGTCGGAGTCATCGACGAAGCCTTCGCCGGTGAGATCGGCGGGGCAGATGGCGGGGACGTAGGTGGCAAAGCCGCCGAGCGAGTCGGTGGGGACGGTGCTCGAATAGACCCAGGTGTCGGTCCCGGGGTTGTAGTTGAAGCGGTCGATGCCGCCCGTGACGTGCTTGGCGACGAACATTTCCTGCCCGTCGGGGCTGAAGGCGCAGTCGATGGCGTTGGTGGAGGTGATGGTCTGGAGCTGGGTGAGGCTGCCGTCGGCGTTGACGCGGAGGCGGAAGACCTTGCCGGCGCTGATGTCAGCGACGTAGATCTCGCTCTGCTGGGGAGCGAGCGAGAAGAAATGGAGATTGCTGGCGCCGATGAGATTCTGCGACGCCAGTTCGGTCATCGAGCCGTCGGCGTTGATGCGGAAGCGGAAGATGGTGCCGCTTGCGGCGGAGGCAAAGAGGTAGTTGCCGGTGGCCTCGACGCACACGCCGCGCCAGGGGCGGCTGCGCGCGAACGAGCCGTTGGGGTCGACGATGCCAAGGGAGTCGACCGTCCACCGCCAGATGCCGTCGCTCACGGCGGCGGCGAAGAGCTCCTTGGTGACCGGGTTGAAACAGATCTCGTGCACGCCGACAAGGCCCGGCTGGGTGTACGAGTTGGCAAAGGTCGCCGTCGCCCCGTCGTTGGTCAGTTGGAACCGGCTGATGGTGCCGGGCTCCACGCCGTTGCCGTGGCGGTTGCCGATGAACAGATCGGTGGGCGTGCGGAAGGCGACGCCGACGGGGTCGTTGACCGAGCCGTTGGGGAGGTTGGTCAGCGAAGAGAACGCGCCGCCCGAGTCCGGCAGCGAAAAGCGCAGCACGTCACGCCACTGCGGCTTGGGGATGCTGAACGGCGGGGCGATCGTGGTGACGATCTGGAACGGCTGAGCGAGCGCGGCGGCGCTGAGCAGCGACGAAACCGACGCGACGACGAGGTAACGAATCTGCATGGCCTCTCCCCTGAGTGACCACGCCGCGAGCCACAACTCGCGGCGGAGCCTCTCTTCGCCTCTCAGTCTACTGGCACCCGTCGAAAAGGCGAAGCACTTGTCAGAAAAGCCCTCCGATTGCAAATCGTCACGGAAGTCACGCGTTGTCTGATAACTGTTCGGGGTGAACTCCAAGTTCACTGGCAAGCCCAAGGAATCGTTGCATATTGGACCTACGCACCCTTTGGAGCGTCCCATGATCCGCTCGTCCACCCTCGTTCTTCTTGCCGGTTCCGCCCTTGTCACCACCGCTCTCACCACGCAGGCCGCCAGCGTGTACCGCGGCATCGACAACAACACCGGCTTTGTCTTCCCGCTCACCACCACCCCCAACACCGACCAGGCCCGCAAGGACTTCCTGGCCGCCATCGCCGGTTTGGGCACCCAGCACTACAGCGACGTCGAGTCCAACTCCAACGGCCTGTTGCCCGCGGCGATCAACTTCACCGGCGGGCAGACCGCCAACGCCGTCGGCCCCCGCGGCGAGATCCGCGACACCGCGTTCAATCAGGCCTTCGGCACCCACGGCTCGCGATTTATCTACACCGAGGCCGATGACTCCACCGACGTGCTCTCGCTCACGTTCAGCCAGCCCATCCTCGCCATCGGCTTCACCTGGACCGACGCGATGGACTGGTTCGACACCAGCAAGAACCCGCCGTCGCTCTTGGTCACGCTCGGCAGCGGGCCCAACGCGCAGACCTTCGACCTCGTTACCCTCCTGCAGAGCCAGGACATCCGCGACGGCTCGGTGGGCTACTTCGGCATCATCGGCGATGTCGCGTTCGATCGGATCACCATCTCCCGCCCCTTGGGCGGCGGCGTGACCGACGCCGTCGGGTTCGATGACATCACGTTCGTCATCCCCTCGCCGGCCTCGCTCGCCATGCTCGGCGTCGGCCTGCTTGCGGCCGGCCGCCGTCGGCGGTAGTCTGCGTTCACGAGGGCCGGGGGGCTGGGCCTTCGAGGCCCCGCGTCACCCCAGCAAAGAGGCATCCATGGCAACCACCAAAACACCCGGCGGCGTCGAGATCGAAGAACTCACGATTGGCAACGGCGACACGGCCAGCCTCGACTCGATCGTCACCGTGCACTACCACGGCTCGCTCAAGTCCAACGGCAAGGTCTTCGACTCCACCAAGGGCGCCGACCCCGTCGAGTTCCCGCTCGAGGACCTGATCCAGGGCTGGCAGGAAGGCATCCCCGGCATGAAGGTCGGCGGCAAGCGCAAGCTCACCATCCCGTGGGCCCTCGCCTATGGCGCCGCCGGCGCCCCGCCGGATATCCCGCCCAAGGCCGACCTCATCTTCGAGATCGAGCTCGTCGACGTGCAGTGACGCGCCGCGTTCGTCAGACGCCATCGCCCATTGTCCAATCAAAGAGTTCCATGAGCAAGCCGGGGCGTCCTCGCCCCGGTGCTTACGTTGACGGACGCGCCGCTTCAACGAACGACGCCGGTGCGCGCGGGGCGAGGACGCCCCGGCTCGCTCCGCGAGGTCGCGAGTTTGCGGTGCTCGGTCCCTTTTCCCACTCCTTGTGCCTTTTCTTCTCTGCGTCCTCCGCGTCCTCCGCGGTGAAACGTCTTTCCCCTGAATCCAGCACCCGCGCAGCCCGCGAACAATGAGCCGTGGCCAAGCGTCCCGCCAAGAAAACTGCCGCCCCCCGCGCCGGCGCCAACCCGCCGCGGCGGTTCGTCGTCGGCATCTCCGGCGCCTCGGGCGCGTGGTATGCCCAGAGGCTGCTCGCCATCCTGCTGGAGCAAGGTCACGAGGTCCATCTCGTCGTCAGCGACTACGGCAAGCGTCTGCTCTTCGACGAGTCGGGCATCAAGACCATCGACCTCGAATCGATGTGTCCGGGGTTGCACAAGTCTCTGAGCACAAAGGACCGCGGCGAGGTCGCCCGCCGCCTGTTCATCCACCCCAACAAGGACGTCGGCGCCGTCATCGCCTCCGGCTCGTTCCTGCACGACGGCATGGTGGTGATCCCGTGCTCATCATCGAGCCTGGGAGCGATCGCCACCGGCGCGGGTTCCAACCTGCTCACGCGCGCCGCGATGGTGACGCTGAAGGAACGCCGCCCGCTGATCATCTGCCACCGCGAGATGCCGCTGAACCTGATCGACATCCGCAACATGGAAACGCTCGCGCTCGCGGGCGCGACGATCTGCTCGCCCAATCCCGGTTTTTATCTGCTGCCCAAGTCGATCGATGACATCATCGACTTCACCGTCGGCAAGATCCTGGACCTGCTCAAGGTCGAGCACGAGTTGAAGACACGGTGGGAGCACGCCGAGACGAAGGAATGAAAACGCCCCGGGCTGCGGGGCGTTGTCGGTGATTCACCAGGCGGATCGGGGCGCTTTTCACTTGCGCTTCTTGCCGCCCTTGCTCTTCTTGGCGGCGGTGTTCTTCGCGGGCTTCTCGCCCTTCTGACGTTCGACCTCGCGCTGGCTGGTCACGGTGTTCCCGTCTCGTGTGCGAGACTCTTTGACGTTGGACGTGCCGCCGTTCGGGCCGGTGCGGGTGGAGTTGCGCTCGACGCCGCTGTCGGTCTTGGTCACGGTGCCGGTGCCGTTGACCTGCTTGCCGTTGGGGCCGGTGGTCGTTGAGTTGGTGCTCCACGTTCCGTCGCCGGTCTTGGTGGCGTTTGACTGCGTGGTCACGGTCTTCCCGTCGGGGCCGGTGCGGGTGACGTTGCGATCGATCGTGCCGTCGGTCTTGGTCGTGGAGGCGTTGACGGAACCGGTCTTTCCGTTGGGTCCGGTGACGGTGCCGTCGCGGGTGACGGTGTTGCCGTCTTTGTTGATCGTGCCTTCGCGGGTGGACGTCTTGCCGTTGGGCCCGGTGACCGTGCCGTTGTAGATCGTGCCGTTGGGGGTCTTGGTGTACGTGGTGGTGCCCGTCGCGGTCTTGCCGCTCGGGCCGGTCTTCTGCGTGGTCTTCACCGCGCCGGTGTCGGTCTTCTCGATCGTGCTGGTCGAGGTCGTCGTCTTGACCGACGAATCCGACGCGGGCTCGGCGGCGGGCGCCGGGCTCTGAGCCGGTGTCTCGCTCGCCGGATCGGCCGCGAGGGCCATCGGGGCGACGTAGGTGGCGATCATCATGCAGGCGATCAGGCTTCGGACGTTCATTGAAGATTCCCCCTGAGAGTGGATCGGCGTGCCTCGCGAGGCCCTCGTCCGATCGACTGGTCAGGGGTTCAACGCCTTCGGAACTGCGGTATTGCTCGGCGGACCGCGCCATCGCGAGGCCCGTGTCGCGGGAGGCGGCATAAACGGATTCAGTTCTCAGACCCGGACGAACGCCGAGCCTTCCAACCGACGCGTGTCACTCGTCGCTGTTGCTCTTGGCAAACTTCTTCTCCCACGGCTTTTTCTCCGTGAGGTCCACCGACACGCCGCCGACGATGCGGCAGGTGGACGGACCCAGGCACGACTCGATCTGATCCACCAGCTTGGGCGTCAGCGACACCCGCAGACCCGCGGCCAGGATCGCCGTGTGATGCATCGTGCCGATCGCCAGCTCCACCGGGAAGGGCGTGAGCGAGTGCTTCGCGAGTAGGGCTTCGAGTTCAGAATCGGGCTTGGCCGAAGTGGTGGGGGTAGCGGCGGGGGAGCCGTTGCCGTTCGCCGTGCCGTTGGCGTGTCCGTTCGATGCACCGTTGGCACCATTCGCCGCGAGGCGTGCCGCATCGGGCGACGACGATCGCAGTAGCGCCGCGAGTTTCTCGACCGCCGGGATGCTCGTGCCGTTGAGCTTGCGCTCGTCGATCAGAACCTGCAGCCGCCCCGGCGACAGCGGCGATCCCTCGATGGGCACCAGGCGATCGGTCACCAACTGCGGCTCGCCCCGCGACAGATCCGCACGCCCCAGCACGAAGATGATCTTGTCGGTCTCCACCAGGTGGCTGAACCGCGCGTACGCATCGGCGAAGACCACGCACTCGATCGAGCCGGTCGGGTCCTCGATCGTGACCACCGCCATCTTCTGCCCGGCGCTGCGGCCGTTCTTCACGATCAGCGTCCGCACGCCCTGCACGATCCCCGCGATGATCACGCGAGCATCCTGCTGACTCGCCTTCACGCCCGCCACCGTGCTGGTCGTGAAGACCGTCGACCAGCGCTTCCACTGATCCATCGGGTGGCTGCTGACGAAGAAGCCGAGGATCTCCTTCTCGAACTTCAGCGTCTCGCCCTCAGTCCACTTGTCGGCTTTGTTGAGGGTGATGGTTTTCGTCGCGCTGGCCCCCGCGCCGGCTGAAGCCGGCGGCTCGGAGCCGCCGAAACCAAACAATGCACCTTGACCCGCGGCCTTGTCCGCGGCGAGCTTCTGGCCGGCGCTGATCGCCTGCTCGATCGTCGCCGCCATCGCGGCCCGATTGTCGCGCCCGTGCACGCTGTCGAAACAGCCGCACTTGATGAGATTCTCGAGCGCGGACTTGTTGATCGCGCCCGGGGGGACGCGTTCGCAGAAGTCGAAGAGGGAGGAGAAAGGCGAAGCGACGGAGCGACGAAGCGACGCAGCGACGGAGGCTGACAAGAAGTTCGCCGAACTGCGTTCCACATCGTCTGTGCGTGTCTTCGTCTCTCCGTCTCTCTCCTTCAGCACCGCCTCGATCGCCTTCTCGCCGGTGCCCTTGATGGCCTTCATGCCGAAGCGCACGTGGCCCTGATGCGCGCGGATCGGTGTGGCGACCGGCGTTCCCGGAGCTCCCTGTGCCGGGGCGGGGACGCCCCGGCTCGCGTCTTCGAACACCACCGCGAAGTCCGCCTTCGACAAGTTGATGTCCGGCGGCCGCACCTCCACGCCAGTCCGCACCGTCGGCGCCACCTTCTTCGGGTCGCCCGTCGGCTGCACGAAGCGGCACTTCTTGCAGTCTTCCAGGTACGAGATCCAGTCGCTCACCTTCTGCGCCTGGCTCTCGAACGTGAGGAACGCGGCCATGTAGTGGTTCGGGAAGTACGTCTTCAGGTACGCCGTCTGATACGCCACGATCGCGTAGCCCGTCGAGTGCGACTTGTTGAAGCCGTAGCCGGCGAACTTCAGGATCAGCTCGAACAGGTTCTCCGCCTGCTGCTTGCTGAGGCCCTGCTTCTGCGCGCCGTCGACGAACTTGGGCCGCTCCTTCTCGATCTTGTCGTGCTTCTTCTTGCTGATGTTCTTGATCAGCGTGTACGCGTCGCGCAGCTTGATCCCGCCCAGGCCGTGCACGATCTGCATGACCTGCTCTTGATACACCATGACGCCGTAGGTCTCGTTGGTGTAGCGATCGACGATCTCGTGCACGTGCGGCACGTCTTCCGTCCCGTGCTTGCGCCGGTTGTAGTCCGGGATCAGATCCATCGGACCCGGCCGGAAGAGCGCGTTGGCCGCGATGAGATCTTCCAACCGGTCGGGCTTCATCTCGACCAACAGCCGCCGCATGCCCGGCGATTCAAACTGGAACACGCCGGTCGTCTCGCCGCGGCGGAAGAGTTCGAAGACAGTCTGGTCGGCGTAATCGAGACGGTCGAGGTCCAGCGGATGAGCGACAAAGCGACGGAGCGACGAAGCGACGGAGTTGGCGTTCCCCTTCGTCGCTTCGTCGCTCTGTCGCTCCGTCGCTCTCCCCACCGCCTCCCAAATCTCCTCCTCCGTCAGCGAATCGGTGATCAGCTTCTTCGCCCGCTCGATGATCGAGAGCGTGCGCAGGCCCAGGAAGTCCATCTTCAGGAGGCCCATCTTCTCGCACGTGGGGCCGTCCCACTGCGTGACGATGGCGTTGTCCTCCGTGCCCGGCTGCTTGAACAGCGGCACGATCTCCTGCAAGGGCCGCGTCGCCACGATCACGCCCGCGGCGTGCACGCTCGCGTGCCGCGCCTGACCCTCCAGCGTCCGCGCGTTGTCGAGCACGCGTCGGATGCGGTCGTCGGTGTCGTAGATCTTCTTGAGGTCCGGCTCCTGCTCGAGCGCCTCATCGAGCGTGATGTTCAGCGTCTCGGGGATCAGCTTCGCCACCTTGTCCACCTCGGACAAGGGGATGTTGAACACCCGCCCCACGTCGCGCACCGCGGCACGCGCCTTCATGGTGCCGAACGTGATGATCTGGGCGACGTGCCCGTACTTGTTGCGGACGTAGTTGATGACGTCGCCGCGCCCGTCCTGGCACAGGTCGATATCGATATCGGGATACTCGGAGCGATCGGGGTCGGTGAAGCGCTCGAAGAGCAGGCCGTACTGGACCGGGCAGGCGTTCGACAAGCCCAGCGTGTAGCCGACCATGGTGCCGACGCCCGAACCTCTGGCGTTGGCCGGGATGCCGCGCTGGCGGCCCCAGTTCACGAAGTCCCACACGATCAGGAAGTACGCCGAGATGTTCTTGTCGGCGAGGATCTTGAGTTCGCGCTCGAGGCGAGCGCGCCGATCAACCACCGCCGGCGCACCCGCGCCGCCGTTCGCGGCGTCCGGCCCGTAGCGCCAGACGTACCCGCCCTCGGCCAGCAGCCGCAACGCCCGGTTGCACTGCTCCTGACTCTCCGCCAACTCCTGCGGCGTCGGCGTGTGATCAAACGGCACCAGCTCGAAGTACGTGCAGTAGTCCTTGTACCACGCGGTCAAGTCGCCGGCGTATTTCGGGTCGTCGTGCCGAGGCAATTCCGCGGCGGGATCCGCATCGTTTGCCCCGCCTTGACGAGCCCTCCGCGCAAGCGGAGGGTCGCCTTCGCGCCCGCTCCCGCCTTTGCCGCCTTTCGCCTTCGCTGCGCCCGCATCCGCCTCCGACCCCACGCTTGCGCGTGGGGTTCGTATTTCGACGCGGACCATCGGCGCGTGGTTCGCCCCGATCGGCAGCTCCACATTGCACCGCTCGGCGATCGCCACCGTGTTGTCGCACGCGACCTTGCCCACCTCGCCGTACTGCGTAAAGAGGTCGCGCATCTCCTTCGGGCTCTTGACGTAGAGCTCGACGGGATAGTGCATCCGCTGGTCGTCGTCTTTGTTCTTGCCGGTCGAGATGCACACGAGGGTGTCGTGCGCGTCGTGGTCCTCACGCCGCAGGAAGTGCGAGTCGTTGTCGCACACCAGCGGCAGGTTCAATTCCTTCGCCAGCCGGATCAGGTGCTTGTTGATCGAGTTCTGATCGGCAACGTGGTGCTGCAGTTCCACGAAGAAGCGACCAAGGGTGTCGGCCCCTCCGTCGCTTCGTCGCTGCGTCGCTGCGTCGCCAAAGACCCTCGCATGCCACACCGCGCTCTCCACCGCCGCGTCCCAGTGGCGCTGGTCGCCGTGGCGTTCGAACTCGAGCAGGTGTTCGCCGATCTCGCTGCCCAGGTGGCCGTTGATCGCGATCAGGCCCTCGCTGTGCTTCTCGAGCAGCTCGCGATCGATCCGCGGCTTGTAGTAGAAGCCAGTGAGATACGCCTCGGAGCACAGCACCAACAGGTTCTTCCAGCCGGTCAGGTTCTCGGCCAGCAGCACGAGGTGGTACCCACCCTCGCCGCCGCCGGTGTAGGTCCGGTCCGTCCGCGGCTTGCCCGGCGGCGTGACGTACGCCTCAACGCCCAGGATCGGCTTGACGTTCTTCTCTTTGCACGCCTGATAGAACGCGACGTGCCCGAAGATGTTCCCGTGGTCGGTGATCCCGACGCTGGTCATGCCGAGTTCGGCGACCCGCTTGACCAGCTTGTCGATGCGGTTCCCGCCGTCGAGCAGGGAGTACTCGGTGTGCAGATGCAGATGGGCGAACTGCTCTTCCTGAGGAATCGCAGGCCGTGCTGGACCGGCAGGAGTTGGAGCGGCGGGGGGCATCGCAGAGACAGGATACCCGCGCGGCCAAGCGACGAGCGACTCGACCGTCGACGCGACTGTCGTTTAGCGTCGGGTCTTCCCGATCGGCTTGCTACCACGCGACTTCGATGCGGGTCAGCCGCGGGTCCCAGCGCCGGTCGCCACCCGTCCAGCGGACCGTCTCAGGGCCGCTCAAGCCTTGGACACTCTCGGTTTTGGGATCAGAGTCGATCAGAAGCACGGGCGCGTAAGGGAACAGCGACTGGGCGAAATGCGGATACTTGCGGTGTTCGAACGCTCTTGGCGTTGGACCGATCTCGCAAGCAGTAAAGGTAATGTCGCGCTTGTGCTTACCGACATTGGCGAACGGATTACCTTTCGTCGCCGATGCCTTGAGCTCTTCGTGAACGGGTAGGCGTACGTACTCCGCGACAAATGTCAGTCCCGCGCTCCATCCTTCAAAGGATGGGTCTTGGCGCGAGTCCCTGAGATCGAGATCGTCCGGCACGATTCGAATCCGTCGCACTCCCTGACGCCCGGCATGCCAAATGAGTTGCTCGCCTGCTCGTGTCGGATCGCTCGGCCACGCGCGTTGATACCCGAAAAAGCTGGGGGAGGTCACACCGAGGATCGCAATGTCTTCCTCCTGCCCGCCGCTCCACGAAACTTCGAGCTCGAAGCCATTGTCCACCCTGAACACGTTGATCTGAGCACCGGCCGTAGCGATCGGTTCTTCGGTGCGGCCGATCAATCCCAGACCGGACGCCGCCGCAACAAGCACTACTCCCACCAACGCCCACTTCTTCATGTGCCACCTCGCTGAAGAACCAGCATATCACCACGAGCACGAACGTCTTAGTGCAACTGTGACTCGGGCATGCGGCAGGTATCTTGAACGGCTGAGTAAGGGCTGAGTAGCAATCATTTACTTGTTGCCACATCCACCCCGACGCGATCTTCCACCGCTCTGTTCGGCATGAAAGCCGCCCGTTTCGCTCCCGAACAAGCCCGGCGAGGAGCGCGGCGATTGGACGCCGCACCGAATAGAATTCGGGGAGAAAGGGGGGTGTGACTTGCTGGATCTCTTCTTCGCTGGCGGGGCCGGGTACTTCGCTCTCCCGGCGGCTTTGGGAACGGCGTTCTTTGTCTTCCGTCTGTGCATGCTCATGCTCGGTCATGTGCACGGCGTCGACCTGCACAGCGATGTGCACGCCGACACCCATGGGCACACCGATTCGGGTGATGCCTTCAAGATCCTCAGCTTGCAGTCGCTGGCCGCGTACTCCATGGGCTTTGGCTGGGGTGGTCTGGGCGCACTCAAGGGCACTGGCTGGCCTTTTCATCTGAGCGTGCTTGTCGCCTTCATCTGTGGCCTCGGGATGATGTGGTTCTTGGGACTGATGCTCAAGGCTGTGTTTGACCTGCAGACCAGCGGGAACATCACGCTTGAGTCAACCATTGGCTCCGAGGGTGAGGTGTACGTTGGAATCCCCGCTCAGGGCAGCGGACAGGTCCGGCTGGTCATCCGCGATCGGCAGCGGATCTTCAACGCTCGTTCCGAGGAAGGTCCGCTGGCGACCAGCAGCAGGGTTCGCGTGGTGCGGATCCACGAGGATAATTCTGTCGGCGTTGTCGCGGTGTAGCCGCGGCTTGAGTTCGGCGATCCAGCCTGTCGTGTTGGCAACGGGTCGGGAAATCTGGCACACTGTTCACTTCGTCGGACGCGATCGGTCCGTGGGGGGCGTCCCCGAGTACGGCCGGACGATGGGAGGAATCATGCTTCATGTGCTCGCACAGTTGACGGACAACACCCAGCCGCTGATCTGGCTCGGCCTGATCGGCGCCGGCTTGCTGGTGATGTTCTTCTTTGTCATCTTCATCATCAAGCAGTACAAGCGTTGTCCGTCGAACCGAATCCTGGTCATCTACGGTCGCGTCGGTGGCAACCGGGCCAGCAAGTGCATGCACGGTGGTGGCACCTTCGTCATCCCGCTGATCCAGGATTACTCGTACCTCTCGCTCGAACCAATCGTCATCGACATCCCGCTCGAGGGAGCGCTGTCGCAGAACAACATTCGCGTGAACGTCCCGGCGACCTTCACCGTCGGCATTTCGACCGATCCGGTGATCATGAACAACGCCGCCGAACGCCTTCTGAACCTGGATGTCCAGCAGGTTCGCGAGCAGAGCCAGGACATCATCCTGGGTCAGTTGCGCCTTGTCATCGCGACGCTGTCGATCGAGGAGATCAACCGCGATCGCGAGAAGTTCATGACGTTGATCAACGAGAACGTCGCCAAGGAGATCAACAAGATCGGTTTGGAACTCATCAACGTCAACGTCCGTGACATCACCGACGAGTCGGGGTACATCGGGGCCATCGGCAAGCGCGCCGCGGCCGAGGCCATCAACCGCGCCAAGGTCGAGGTTGCGCAGCAGGAACGCGACGGCGCCATCGGCGAGGCCCTCGCCATCCGCGAGCGCAACGTGCAGGTCGCCAACGAGAGCGCTCTTGCGGCCAAGGGGCAGAAGGACGCGGAGCAGAACAAACGTGTTGCGGTCGCCGCACTGGAAGCCACCGCGATCGCGGGCGAGGCCCAGTCCAACCGCGACATGGAAGTCTCCCGCGCTCAACGCGAGGCCGAAGCCATGGCCGCCAAGAAGCGGGCCGAACAAGAGCAGCGCGTCGCGGTCGCCCAGGCAGAAACGTTGGCCACCACGGGCGAGAACACCGCCCGGGCCACCATGGCAGAGAGCAACGCGAAACTGGCTGAGATCCAAGCGGAGTCGCGCAAGCGCTCCGAGGTCGCGGCGGCCAAGGCCGCGGAGGCCATTCTGATCGCACAGCGTGAGCAGGAACTGGCCCGGCTGAGCAAGGAAACCCTGGCGTCGCAAGAGGTCGAGCGGAAGCGGATCGAGATCGCCGCCGCGGCCGAGGCCGAGCGCCAGCGAATCGAGGCGCAGGGCCAGGCAGACGCCATCCTCGCCAAGTTCGAGGCCGAGGCCGCCGGCACGCAGAAGGTGCTCGAAGCCAAGGCCGAGGGTTATCGCAAACTCATCGAGGCCTGCGGCAGCAACCCGCAGGTCGGACCGACGCTTCTGCTCATCGAGCAGCTACCCAGGTTGGTCGCCGAGCAGGTCAAGGCGGTGCAGAATCTCAAGATCGACAAGATCACAGTCTGGGACACCGGCGTGTCGGCCAACGGCACCGGGCGCAACACCACCGCGGACTGGGTCTCCGGCATGGTCGGCGCACTTCCCAAGCTGCACGAGCTCGCCCACCAGGCGGGCATCGAGCTGCCGCCCGCGCTTGGCAAAGTCGCCGCGAATCACGCTCCGCAAGACAACCACACTCCGACCGAGCACGCTCGTGAGCCCAAGGGGCGTTGAGACACAGGCCTCGGAACGGGTCCATGCCCGAAGCGTTCGCAGCACGCCCCGTTTCCGATCCGTATGTGGGTCGACGCCCTCGCAGGCGCCATCCGCAGGCACCGCCGTCCTGAAGGCGCGTTTCGGAACCCGCCGTGCTCCGAACCGCGATCTTCTGACTCATGGCGGTCTTCATGCAGGGGTGATCTCATGGCGGTGTGACCAGGGCGCTTCGACCCCTTCCGATCGCGGCCCGTTACCTACCCTCTCCCCCCATGCACATCGCCGCCAAATGGCTGAATTCCTACCTCGAACCGGGCGACCTCGCGCCCGCTCAGATCGAGCACGCCCTCATCGACGCCGGGTTTGAGATCGAGTCCTCCGAGGCTCTCTCCAGCGGCGACACCCGCTTCGATGTCGCCATCACCTCCAACCGCGGCGACGCCCTCAGCGTCGTCGGCCTCGCTCGCGAGGCCGCGGCCAAGACCGGGCGAGGGTTCAAGTTTCCGACCACGGGCGGCATGACCAAACCCGAGCCTTCGGCCTCGGGCGACGTCGCCTCCGCCATCGCGCTCGAGAACCGCGTCCACGCGGCCTGCCCGCTCTTCACCCTTCGCGTCATCAAGGGCGTCAAGGTCGGTCCCAGCCCCAAGTGGCTCGTCGATGCCCTCGAGTCCGTCGGCCAGCGCTCCATCAACAACGTCGTCGACGTCACCAACTTCATCAACTTCGAGCTCGGCAACCCCTGCCACGTCTTCGATCTCGCCAAGCTCGCTCCCACGCCGGGCGGCAACAAGCCCGCGATCGTCGTGCGTGAAGCGGCCGAGGGCGAGAAGCTCCTCACCCTCGACGGCAAGCAGCGCGTGCTCAAGTCTTCCGACATCGTCGTCGCCGACGGCGTCCGCGCCCAGGGCCTCGCCGGCATCATGGGCGGTGGCGACTCCGAAGTCTCCAGCGCCACCGTCGATGTCGCTCTCGAAGTCGCCACCTGGGACCCGGTGAAGGTCCGCACCTCCGCCCGCCGCCTGCAGATCCGCACCGACGCGAGCCACCGCTACGAGCGCATTGTCGACGCCCGCACGCTCGAGCACGCGGCGAAGCGTGCCGCCAGCCTCATCGTCGAGGTCGCCGGCGGCCAGCTCCTCTCCGGCGCGCTCACCGCTGGTCGCTCGCCCGAGCCGCGGCTGGTCGTCAACCTCCGCCCAGCGCGTTGCTCGGCCATCCTCGGCACGCCCGTCAGCGCCGATGAGATCGCCGGGCTGCTCGGACGCATCGAGATCGGCGTCGAGAGAAGTGGCGACACGCTCCGCTGCACCATCCCCGTCTTCCGCCCTGATCTCACCCGCGAGATCGATCTCATCGAAGAAGTCGCCCGCCTGCGTGGCCTCGACAAGATCCCGCTCGCCGAGAAGCTGCCCGTGGCCGTCAAGCGGCCGCAGGATTCCGTTCGCGCCCGCCGCGCTCTGGGCAGCGCCCTCAGCGGCCTGGGCTTCTTCGAGACCGTCACCTTCTCGTTCACCCGCCCCGAGCGTGCCGCCGCGTTCATCCCCAGCGATCTCGCCATCGTCGGCGTCGACGATGATCGCCGCGGCGAAGAGCCCACGCTCCGTCCCAGCGTCCTCACCGGATTGCTCGGCTGCCGCAAGGCCAACCTCGACGCCCGCGTCACCAACCCCGGCGGCATCCGCCTCTACGAAACCGCCGCCGCGTACGCGCAGAAGCCCGGCACCGCCGAGTCCGTCGAGCATCGCAACCTCGGCCTGCTGATGGACGTGCCCTTTGCCGGCAAGTCCGCCACCCTCGCCGACAAGCAAGACGGCCTCCGCGCCCTCCGCGGCACGATCGAGACCCTGGTTCGCACCCTCGGCGGACAACGCGCCCTCGCGACGCTGAAGTTCGAGGCCGCGAATCCCCACGCGAAGGCGTTTGACGCCGGAAGTTACGCGAAGATCACGCTCGACGCCAAGCCGCTGGGCTATTGCTCGCTGCTCGCGCCCGACGCTGCCGCCCTCTTCGGCCTCGACATCCCGCTCGCCGCCGCCGAGCTCTCGCTCGCCACTCTGCTCGCGGCGTTCCCGCCCAAGAGCCAGGTCGCGCTGCTACCCGAGTTCCCCAGCGTCGAGCGCGACCTCTCACCCGTCGTCGCCGAGTCGGTGACGTGGGAGAAGGTTGCCGGCGTGGTCGATACCGTGCGTGCTTCCGCCGCCCGCATCGAGTCGTGCTCGTTCATCGGCACCTACCGCGGCAAGCAGCTCGGCCAGGGCAAGAAGAGCGTCACCCTCCGCGTCACCTTCCGCGACAAGGCCAAGACCCTGCGTCACGAAGAGGTCGACCCCGAGATCGCCGCGATCATGGACCGGCTGAAGAACGACGTCGGTGCCGAGTTCCGCACCGCCTGACGAACCCTCCCGCGCAAGCGGAGGGCCGCTGCGAGAGCCGTTCCCGACATGCATCGATGTCACCACAGAGACACAGAGGCACAGAGAGGAGGCAATTGGTCAAGGCATTCCTGTCTTGAACCCATGCCCTCTCTCTGTGCCTCTGTGTCTCTGTGGTGAAAAGCCTTACTTGCCCCGCAGCCCAAGCAGCCGCGCCGCCTCTTCCACGTCCTTGTCGCCGCGCCCGGAGCAGTTGATCACCAGGTGCTGGTCGTTCTTCATCGTGGAGGCCAGCCTCACGCCCTCGGCGATCGCGTGCGCGGTTTCGAGCGCGGGGATGATCCCTTCGGTGTTCGCGAGCATCGTGAACGCGTCCAGCGCCTGCTCGTCCGTGGCGGCGGTGTACGTCACCCGCCCGTTGTCCTTCCAGTACGAGTGCTCCGGTCCGACGCCCGGATAGTCCAGGCCCGCCGAGCACGAGTGCACGTTGGCCGTCTGCCCGTCGCCGTTCTGCAGGACGTACGACAATGACCCGTGCAGCACGCCCGGCGTGCCGAACGACAACGGCGCCGCGTGGTCGCCCTGGCTGTTCGAGCGACCGCCGGCCTCGACGCCGATCAGCTTCACCTTGTCGTCGTCGATGAACGGATAGAAGATGCCCGCGGCGTTCGACCCGCCGCCGACGCACGCCACCACCGCGTCCGGCAACCGCCCCATGTGGCGCAGACACTGGGCCTTGCACTCAGTGCCGATGATCGACTGGAAGTCGCGCACGATCATCGGGAACGGGTGCGGCCCGACGACCGAGCCGATGATGTAATGCGTGTCGTCGACCGAGCCCATCCAGTCTCGCATCGCCTCGTTGGTCGCGTCCTTGAGCGTGCGCGAGCCCGAGTCGACCTCGATCACGCGAGCGCCGAGGATCTTCATGCGGATGACATTGAGCCGCTGACGACGCACGTCCTCGCTGCCCATGTAGACGTCGCACTTCAGGCCGAGATGCGCCGCCGCCGTCGCCGAGGCGACGCCGTGCTGTCCGGCACCGGTCTCCGCGATGATCCGCGGCTTGCCCATCCGCTTGGTCAGCAGCCCCTGCCCCAGCGTGTTGTTGATCTTGTGCGCCCCGGTGTGCGCCAGGTCCTCGCGCTTCAGCCAGATCGTGGCCCCGTTGCCCCGCTGCCCGCTCTTGCTGGCGAGTTCCGCCGCGTACGCGCTCAGCCGCTCGGCCTTGTACAAGGGCGTGGGGCGTCCGACCAGCGTGGCGAAGAGCCCGCGCAGTTCATCCCAGAACGCCCGGTCCTGGCGCACCGACTCGTACACCTCCTCGAGTTGGCGCAGGGCCGCCATCAGCGTCTCGGGCACGTACTGCCCGCCGAACGAGCCGAACCGGCCCTCGGGGCTCGGGACTTCGCTGATCCGGGCCTTGACAGCGGTCTCAGAAGACCGGGTTGAACTCACGGTGGTCATGGTGGGAGTGTAGAGAAGGGGAGTTGGGGAGCAGGGGGGTGAGG